>Ga0310345_10000930_pt1 | contig 35889 bp, 32 predicted proteins | sample HC15DNA20500_MG_FD_204667 | JGI IMG/M metagenome (GOLD analysis project Ga0310345, IMG submission 204667) | Marine microbial communities from station ALOHA, North Pacific Subtropical Gyre - HC15-DNA-20-500_MG | ecosystem: Environmental > Aquatic > Marine > Oceanic | place: Pacific Ocean: North... | reverse complement strand
CAACTTCGGCGTGTTCAGGATGTGAGGAGCGAACCGTGAAAATCAAAACGCTTCTGATTGCCAACCGCGGCGAAATTGCCTGCCGGATCGCGCGCACCGCGCGGGCCAGCGGTATCACCCCTGTCGGCGTGCATTCGCAGGCCGACGCCAATGCCCTGCATGTGCGCGAGATCGGCAAATCTGTCTGTATCGGTGCCGGTCCTGCATCCGAGAGCTATCTGAAAATCGACGCGGTGATTGCCGCCGCGCAATCGGTGGGCGCGGATGCGATCCATCCCGGTTACGGCTTTCTGGCCGAAAACCCCGATTTCGCCCGCGCGGTCGAAGCCGCCGGTATGATCTTCATGGGGCCGACGCCGGAGACGCTGGAGCGTTTCGGCGACAAGGCCAGCGCCAAAGTGGCCGCCGTGGCTGCCGGCGTCCCGGTGATTTCGGGCGCCGAAGGCGCGCGGTCCGATCCGCAGCAAATTGCAGACGAGGTGCGCCAGATGGGCCTGCCGGTGCTGCTCAAGGCGGTCGGCGGCGGCGGCGGGCGCGGGCAGCGCCTGGTGACCGACGAGACCACGCTGATGGAGGATATCCAGGGCGCACTGCGCGAGGCGAAATCCACCTTCGGCTCCGAAGGGCTGCTGCTGGAACGGTTCCTGCCCGAGGCGCGCCATATCGAGGTGCAGATCGCCGGCGACGGCAAGGGCCACGTGGTGCACCTGTTCGAACGCGACTGCACGCTTCAGCGCCGCCACCAGAAGGTCATCGAGGAAGCGCCCGCTTGGGGTCTGCCGCGCACGCTTCTGGACGAGATCGCCCATGACGCGGTGCGTCTGGGCGAAACGCTGGACTATCGCGGCCTCGGCACTGTGGAATTTCTGGTCGCGGGGGACGAGTATTTCTTCCTTGAGGTAAATCCGCGCATTCAGGTGGAACACCCTGTCACCGAAGCGATCACCGGGCTGGACCTTGTCGCGCTTCACCTGCGCATCGCCGAAGGCGCGGGCCTGGGCCTGGCGCAGGATGACCTCAAGATCAACGGACACGCGGTCGAGGCGCGGCTTTACGCCGAAGACCCGGCGATGCAATTCGCCCCGTCGACCGGCACGCTCACCACGCTCAGCCTGCCATCGGGCCTGCGGATCGACAGCGGTGTCGAGGAAGGCGATGCGGTCACACCCTATTACGACCCGATGATCGCCAAGCTGATCGTCCACGCGCCCGACCGGGAAACCGCGTTGGCGCGTCTTGCCACGGCGCTTGATCATGTCGCGGTCGAAGGCGTCGAGACCAATCGCGCCTTTCTGACGGCGCTGGCGCGAAACCATGAATTCGAACGGATGCAGGTGCATACCCGCTGGATCGACGGCCGCATAGATCAGCTAACGCAACCGCCCGCGCTGGCCCGCCCAGTGCTGTGGAAAGCGGCGGCGGCGGTGCTGTTCGTGGCCGCGGGGCGGCGCGACACGGCGGCCGAGCCCTGGACCAACCGCGATACCTTCACCGGCTGGCGGCTGGGCCTGGGCGGCGACGCGCTGGAGGCGGGGCAGCGTGTGGCGTTGACCGATTCTGACGACAAGTCCGAGGAATTGCGCGTCGGTCCTGTCAAACCGGGTGCCAGATTCACCGTCTATTCGGAAAACGGCGAGGCGCTGACACTGTCGGCACGTGAAATCACGCCGGGCCGCTGGCGGCTGAGCGAAGGCGACACCGTCCACCTGATCGAAGCGCGGCTCCATGCCGGCGTAGTCGAGCTGGATACGCCCGAGGGACGGCTGGTTTTCCACCCCGCCGCGCCGCTCGACTTTGCCGGCGGCGACGCGGCCGCGGATCGCGCCGTAACCTCGCCGCTGACCGGCACGATCGTCGAGGTCAAGGTCACCAACGGCCAGATCGTGGCCGAGGGCGATGTCATCGCCGTCATGGAGTCCATGAAACTCGAGATCTCGATTCGCGCCGCGGCTGCCGGTACGGCCAACAACATCACCGTCTCGAATGGGGACATGGTCGACCGCGGCCAGGTCATCGCCGAGATCCTGCCACCCGAGGAGTGACCGCATGAGCGACTTTCCCAAATTCGTTGAATTCCGCGAGGAAGGCCCGCGCGAGGGTTTCCAGATCGAAAAGAAGATTTATCCGATCGAACAGCGGATCGAACTGATCGACATGCTCAGCGAGACAGGGCTGAAGCGTATCCAGGTGGGCAGTTTCGTCAGCCCCGAATTCGTGCCCCAGATGGCCGATACGGGCGAGCTGTTCCAGCGCATCAAGCGCAAGCCGGACGTGAACTACACCTCGCTCTGGTTGAACGACAAGGGGTTTCGCAAGGCCCTGACGGCGCATGAGGTCGATATCGACCCGCGCCTGCTGTTCTACCCCTCCGAAGCCTTCGCGCAAGCCAACAACAACTGCTCCTCCGCCATAATGCGAGAGCGGCAGCGCGACTGGGTGCGCCTTTACAAGGAAGAGGGCTATGCCGTCGATGCGGCCTATGTGATGACCGCCTTCGGCTGCAACTACGAAGGCCCGATCCCGCAGGAACGCATTCTGGACGATTTCCGCTTTATCCTTGATCTGTGCGAGGAAGAGGACATCCCCGTGCCGATCCTCGTGATCGCCGACACCATGGGCTGGGGAAACCCCGAGGCGGTCAAGCGCATGATCGGCGCGTTGCGCGAAATGGCGCCCGAGGCCCGCATTGGCATGCACATCCACGACACCCGTGGCCTTGGCATCGCCAACGTCTATGCCGCCCTGTCGATGGGCGTGGACATGTTCGAAAGCTCGGTCGCCGGGCTTGGCGGCTGTCCCTTCGCGGGCCACGGCCATGCGCGGGCCGCCGGCAATGTCTGCACCGAGGACGCGGTGTTCCTGTGCCACGAAATGGGCATCGAGACGGGCATCGACCTGGACAAGCTGATCGCAGCGGCCGTCAAGGCCGAAGAGATCATCGGCGCACCACTAATGGGCCGGGTCATGCATTCAGGCGGTCTCGACAATTACCGCAAGGCAAGCTGAGGGAGGACGAAGATGGCGAAGGCACTTGACGGAAAGGTGGTCCTTGTCACCGGCGCCGGCGGCGGCATCGGACGCGACATCGCCCTATTGGCGGCGGCGGAAGGCGCCGCGGTGGTAGTGAACGACCTGGGCGCGTCGCTGAAGGGCACCGGCCAGACCGAGACCGCGGCCCAGAAGGTCGTAGAGGAAATCAAGGCCGCAGGCGGCGACGCGATCGCCGATGGCGGCAACGTCACCGATCCCGACGCCGCACGCGCGATGATCGAAGCCGGGGTCAAGGAATTCGGCCGCATCGACGCGGTGGTGAACAACGCCGGCATCCTGCGCGACGGGTTCTTTCACAAGATGACCTATGAGGATTTCGACGCGGTGGTGAAGGTCCATCTTTACGGCTCTTTCAACACCAGCCGCGCGGCGGCCGACTATTTCCGCGAACAGGAAAGCGGCGCGCTGGTGCACATGACCTCGACCTCGGGTCTGATCGGCAATTACGCCCAGGCGAACTACGCCGCCGCCAAGCTCGGTATCGCGGCCTTCTCCAAGTCGGTCGCGCTGGACCTCAAGCGCTGGAACGTGCGGTCGAACTGTATCGCTCCCTTCGCCTGGAGCCGGATGATCTCGTCGATCAAGACCGACACGCCCGAACAGAAGGCGCGCGTCGAGAAGATCAAGGAAATGACCCCGGCCAAGGTCGCGCCGATGGCCTGTTTCCTGATGAGCGACCGCTCCGTCGACGTCACGGGACAGATCTTCGCGGTGCGCAAGAACGAGATCTTCCTGTTCAACCAGCCCCGCCCGGTGCGGTCGGTCCATTCCGGTGATGGCTGGACCGCCGATGAAATCGCCGAGCGCGCCATTCCCGCGCTCAAATCGCAATTCACGCCGCTCGAGGTTTCGGCGGATGTTTTTTCGTGGGATCCGGTCTGATGGGAAAACGCAAGGAAAAGATCAGCTCGAAAATCGGCTGGAGCACGCCCGACCAGATCAACGTGCGCGGGCTCGACCTGCCCAACGAAATCCTCGGCCACATGAACCTCGGCGATCTGGCGTTTCTGCAACTGACGGGCCGCAAGGCCACGCCCGAGGAAAGCCGGGTCTTCAACGCCATCGTCATCACGCTGGTGGAACATGGCATCACGCCCTCTGCCCTGGCCGCGCGGATGACCTATATGGGCGCGCCGGAATCGCTTCAGGCCGCCGTTGCGGCCGGGCTGTGCGGATTGGGCACAGTCTTTGTCGGCTCGATGGAAGGCGCGTCGAAGATGCTCTACGAGGCGCTACCCCAGGACAAGCTGGGCACCGGCGCCGATCTGGACGCGATCGCCGTCGAGACCGTCGAGAAGTTCCGTGCCAGGAAGGCCATCGTGCCGGGTCTGGGCCATCCGGTCCACAAGCCCGTCGACCCGCGCGCGCCGCGTCTGTTCCAGATCGCGGCCGAGAACGGCAAGTCGGGCGAGTACATCGCGCTGATCCAGAAGATTCAAGCCGTGGCCGAGGAGAAATCGGGCAAGATGCTGCCGATCAACGCCACCGGCGCGATCGGCGCGATCTGCTGCGAATTCGGCTTCCCGTGGAAGATCGTGCGCGGCTTTGGCGTGATGGCGAGGGCGATCGGTCTGGTCGGTCACATCCTCGAAGAGAGCGAAAACCCGATTTCCTACGAGCTTTGGCAGCGTGCCGAGCAGGAAATTCTTGAAACGTCGGGTCCGGGAGCGAAGTAACCAATGCAGACGTCAGCCCCAGACACTCACACCGATCTGCGCGACGCCTTGCGCGCACTCTGCGCGCAGTTTCCGCCAGAATATCATCGCAAGTTCGGCGAAAACGAAACCTACCCCGAGGAGTTTGTCGATGCGCTGACCCGCGAGGGGTGGCTGGCCGCGATGATCCCCGAGGAATACGGCGGTTCGGGTCTGGGGCTGACCGAGGCCTCGATCATTATGGAAGAGGTGAACCGCTGCGGCGGCAATGCGGGCCATTGTCACGGGCAAATGTACAATATGGGCACGCTTCTCAGACACGGTTCGGAGGAGCAGAAGCAGAAATTCCTGCCCGGCATCGCCAGCGGCGCGTTGCGCTTGCAATCCATGGCCGTGACCGAGCCGACCACCGGGACCGATACCACCAAACTGAAGACCACGGCGGTCAAAAAGGGTGACCGCTATGTGATCAACGGCCAGAAGGTCTGGATCAGCCGCATCCAGCATTCCGACCTGATGATCCTGCTGGCACGCACCACGCCGCTGAACGAGGTCAAGAAAAGGTCGCAGGGCCTGTCGATCTTTATGGTCGATCTGAGAGAGGCCATTGGCAAAGGCATGGAGGTCCGCCCCATCGCCAATATGCCCGGCCACGAAACCAATGAGGTGTTCTTCGACAACCTAGAAATCCCCGCCGAGAACCTGATCGGCACCGAGGGGCGCGGGTTTTACCACATTCTTGACGGTCTGAATGCCGAACGGACCCTTATTGCGGCGGAATGCATCGGCGATGGCTATTGGTTCGTGGATAAGGCCCGCGTCTATGCCGGCGACCGCGTGGTCTTTGACCGTCCCATCGGCCAGAACCAGGGCGTGCAGTTTCCCATCGCCAGATCCTATGTGAACATCGAGGCCGCCAACCTGATGCGCTTTGAGGCCTGCAGACGGTTCGATGCAGGGCTGGATTGCGGGGCGCAGGCGAATATGGCCAAGCTACTGGCCTCGGAGGCCAGCTGGGAAGCGGCCAATGCCTGCATCCAGACCCATGGCGGCTTTGGTTTCGCGCGGGAATATGATGTGGAGCGAAAGTTCCGCGAGGCCCGGCTGTATCAGGTGGCCCCGATTTCGACCAACCTGATCCTGTCCTATGTCGGCGAGCATATCCTGGGTATGCCGCGATCCTTCTGAGGCGGGGACCATGAGCAAAACCGATCTTAGCACACTCAAGCCCTGGCTGGGGCGCACCGACACCAAGGACGACATCCTGACCCCGGGGCTGATCGAACGGTTCCGCGCCACTCTTGGCACACATCTTAGCGACCGGGCGGGCGCGGCCCCGCTGGGGATTCACTGGTGCCTGGCGCTAGAGGCGGTGCCGTCCGACGCCCTGGCCGTTGACGGGCACACCAAGAAGGGCGCCTTTCTGCCGCCGGTCCCCCTGCCCTCGCGGATGTGGGCAGGAGGTGACGTGACCCATATCGCCCCGCTCACGGTTGGCGAAACCGTCACTCGGCATTCGGTGGTCGAAGACATCGCCGCGAAACAGGGCCGCAGCGGAGAACTGGTGTTCGTCACCGTGCGGCACGAATATACCTGCCGCGGCCAGGTCTGCATCTCGGAACGCCAGGACATCGTATACAAGGATGTCACGCCCCCCCGGACCGCGCCGGCACACGCAGCGCCCGACGAAACGGAACCGAACACGCTGAAATCCGTGGTCACTCCGGATCCCACGCTTCTGTTCCGGTATTCCGCGCTGACGTTCAATGCGCATCGTATCCATTATGACCATGTCTACACGACCCGAACCGAGGCTTATCCGGGCCTGGTGGTTCACGGACCGTTGCAGGCGACCCTACTCCTGAATATCGCGGCCGATGCGCTGGGGCATACGCCGGGGCGGTTTTCGTTCCGCGGGGCCGCGCCGGTCACTCTTCCCTGCAGGTTGCATCTGCATTGCAGGGACGATGGCGGCGAAGGCGCGGTCTGGTGTCAGGACCAGACCGGATTGCGCAGTTTCATCGCGAACTACGCCGGAAAATGACGCAACGGCAACGTCGGTCACGCGGCGTTTCATATTGACTCATATTTCTAACGTATGTTAGAAAAATACTAACAGAGTTCGCAAAAAACGGACTTGATGGCCCGATACAAAAACGGGGCCGGGAGGAGAACATTGCCAAAGAGTCGTCTCGCTGTTTCTGCGGCGGCAACCTGTGTTGAACTGCAGCCGCGCAGTGTGTGTCGCAGCATCTGCGGAACCATGTCATGAGCGCCGCGGCGGAAACCAGTGCGGCACCGCTTGCGGTGCGCGGCGCGACGCTCAAATTCGGCGGGGTGACCGCGCTTGACGATGTTTCGGTCACAGTCAACGACGGCGAACTGCTTTCGATCATCGGGCCGAACGGCGCCGGCAAGACCTCTCTTCTGAACGTGACCGCCGGGTTCTACCGCCCCCAGCAGGGGCATGTGGAACTGTCGGGAAAGGACGTGACGGGGCTGCGGGTCGACCAGATCGCGCGCAGCGGTCTGGCGCGAACCTTTCAGGGCACCCATCTTTTCGCCGGGCAGACCGTGATCGAAAACATCATGATCGGCCGGCACACCCTGATGAATTCGAACGTTGTTCAGGCCTTTTTCCACTTTGGCCCGGTGATGCGCGAAGAGGCCGAGCACCGCAAGGCTGCCGAGGAGATCATCGACTTTCTGGAAATCGAGGCGATCCGCAACAAGCCTGTGGGCACGCTGGGCTATGGCCTGCGCAAACGGGTCGATCTGGGCCGCGCCTTGGCGCAAGAGCCGTCGATCCTGATGATGGACGAACCCATGGCCGGGATGAATTCGGAGGAGAAAGAGGACCTTGCCCGGTTCATCCTGGACGTGCGCGAGGCGCGCAAGATCCCGGTGGTCCTTGTCGAACATGACATGAGCGTGGTGATGGATCTTGCCGACCGCGTGGTGGTGCTGGATTTCGGGCGGGTCATCGCCGAGGGCACGCCGGCGGAAATCCAGAAGAACCCGGCCGTGATCAAAGCTTATCTGGGATAGTCTCATGGTCACGCAGCAATCTGCCAAAACCTTCACCGACCCCGCCGTCACGCAAAGCGAAACCCTGCCGCAGGTCCTGTTGGCGCGGGCGGGCTCCGCCCCCGATGCCTTGGCCCAGCGTCACAAGCGGCTGGGCATTTGGCGCGAGTTCACCTGGGCCGATGTGCTGGAATGCGTCCGGGCGCTGGCGCTTGGTCTGGAGGAGATGGGTCTTTCGGCCGGCGACTCGGTGATGCTGATCGGCGAGAACGAACCCGAACATTTCTGGGCCGAATACGCGGTTCAGTCTTTGGGCGGCAAGGTCCTGTCGGTATATCCCGACCAGACAACCGAAGAGATCCTCTATCTGGCGCAGGATTCTCGCACCCGTGTCTTTTTGGCGCAGGATCAGGAACAGGTCGACAAATGCCTGGAGATCGTCGACCGGGTCGAGGGGGTGCTTGGGATCGTCTATTGGGATGATTCCGGGCTGTGGAACTACGATCACCCCATGCTGCGCTCGTTCGAGAGGGTCAGCCAGACCGGGAGGCATGTCCACGCCAAGGACCCAGAAAGGTTCGAAGACCATGTGCGGCGCGGCAAGGCCGGCGACATCGCGGTTCTGTCCTATACCTCCGGCACCACCGGCAAGCCGAAGGGTGTGATCATCACCCACCGCTACCTGTTCGACAACACGTCGCGGGTGATGGGTGCGATCGACATCACCCCGGGGACGGAATACCTGACCTACATCTCCCCCGCTTGGGTGACCGAGCAGATCTTTGGCCTGTCCATCGGCCTGATCGGCCCGATGGTGGTGAATTTCCCCGAAGGTCCCGAAGACGTGCTCGCCAATATCCGCGAATTAGCGGTGGACGCGCTGGTTTTCAGTCCGCGCCAGTGGGAGAACCTCGCCTCGATCGTGCAGGCGCGGATGCTGGGCGCCGGTCCGATACGCCGGGCGCTGTACAACTGGGGGATGAAGGTCGGCCGCGGCGTCTATGTCGAACGCCTGGAAGGCCGGACGCCAAGGCTTGCCGCGCGGCTTCAACTGCCCTTTGCCGAGGCTCTGGTGTTGCACCACCTGCGCGACAATCTCGGCCTGGGAAAGGCCCGGAACGCCATGAGCGGCGGCGCACTGATGGCTCCGGACGTGTTCCGCATGTTCCACGCGATGGGCGTCAAGCTGCGCAACGTCTATGGCGCGACCGAGGTCGGGCTGATGACCGCGCATATGGGCGAAAGCTATCAGCTGGAAACCAGCGGCTGCTGGATGCAGACCAATCCCGCCTATGGCGATCCGCTCGAATTCCGGATCTCCCCTGAGGGCGAATTGCAGGTGCGCGGCGGGTCGGGCTTTGGCGGATATTTCGGCAAACCGGACAAGACGGCCGAGGCGCAGACCGAAGACGGCTGGTATGCCACCGGCGACGCGGTCTCGATGACCGACGATGGAGAGCTCTTGTTTTATGACCGGGTGAAAGACATGCGCCGCCTGGCAAACGGTCACAGCTATCCGCCGCAGTTCATTGAAACGCGGTTGCGCTACAGCCCCTTCATCAAAGATTTAATGACATTGGGTGACGAATCCCGTGACTTCGTCGGCGCGCTGATCAATATCGACATGGAAGTCCTCAGCCGCTGGGCGGAAGAGAACAATATCAGCTTCTCGACCTATACCGATCTGTCGCAAAAGCCCGAGATTCTGGATCTCATAAAGGGCGAGATTACGCGCATTAACGCCTTGCTGCCGGAAGGTTCACACGTTGCGCGGTTTGCGAATTTTCCGAAAGAACTCGACCCGGACGAAGGTGAACTGACCCGGAGCCGGAAACTTCGGCGCGGATTTCTGGAAGAGCGATATGCGGACCTTGTCGCGGCTATCTATAGCGGTGCCGACAAGGCCGATCTCAAGATCGCCGTGACCTATCAGGACGGCCGCCAGGGCACGCTTGAGGCCAAGGTTCTCGTGTTGGATGTCGAGAGCATATCAAAGACTGTCAACCGGCAGTCGGAAACATAAGGGAGGTCGGCAACAGTGGTCTACTTCGTCAATGATATCATAACCGGGGCATTGATCGGCCTGCTATACGCGCTGGTGGCCATGGGCTTTGTCGTGATCTACCGCGCCAGCAAGGTTTTCAATTTCGCTCAGGGCGAACTGGTGATCATCGGCGGCTTCATCGTCTGGTTCACCACCTTGCAGGCCGGATTGAGCCTTTGGCTGTCGATACCGCTGTCGCTGCTTCTCGCAGGTTTTGTAGGATACCTGATCGAGCGGATATTTCTGACAAAACTGATCGGTGAATCGGTCTTTTCGATGGTCATGGTGACAGTCGGCCTGCTGATTTTGCTTCGCGGGTTTGTTCTGCTGCTGTTCGGCCCCGCGGTTCGGCCCTTCCCGGTAATCTTCCCGCTGAAACCCCTCTTCCTTGGGGACATGCTGATTCCGTTGAACCTGCTGATTGGTGGAATCATCACCATTGTCGCGGCCGCCGGTCTGTCGTGGTTCTTCAACCGGACCCGACCCGGGCTGCGGATGACAGCGGTGGCCGAAGATCATGTCGTTGCGTCTTCAATGGGGATCTCCGTGAAGAGTTCGATCGCCTTCGCCTGGGTTCTCGGCGCAATCCTGTCCACGGTTGGCGCGATGATCTTTCTCAGCGGCAAATCCCTGACCTTCCTGGCCTCCGATATCGGATTTGCCGCGCTGCCCGTGGCGCTATTCGCCGGGCTGGAATCGATCGGAGGGCTGATTTTGGCCGGGGTCATCATCGGCATCGTCCAGAGCCTGACAACAAACTACCTCGACCCAGTTATCGGCGGCTCCCTGGGCAGTGTCGTGCCCTATATCATCATGCTTGCCATTCTGCTGATCCGTCCCACCGGCCTGTTCGGTTGGCGCACCATCGAGCGGGTATAAGCCATGGATCCTTCAGGCATCTTCCCGACAAGCTATCAAGCCGACAGACGCCTCATACGCACGCGCTGGCAGGCACTTGCCCTCGTCCTGTTCCTCGCTCTCATGCTGGCGGCTCCCTATCTGGTGGGCGCGCGCATCATCGCAGTCCTGAACATGATGCTGATCAGCGCGGTCATCGCCGTGGGACTTCAGATATGCACGGGTTATGCCGGCCAGATCAATCTGGGCCAAGCGGCATTCATGGGTGTCGGAGCCTATACCGCCTCGATACTGGCCTCCAAAACCGGGCTTACATTCCTGTTGGTCATTCCCCTGGCGGGAATCGCAGCCGCGGTATTCGGCTTTCTCTTCGGACTGACCGCGGCCCGGATCAAGGGTTTCTATCTTGCCCTGACGACGATCGCGGCACAGTTCATCTTTCATTTCGCGGTCTTGAATCTGCCGTCGACCTGGATGGGTGGATCAAACGGTATCACTGTGCCGCCTGCGGAACTTTTCGGCCTGCGCTTCGTCAGCGAGACCGCGCAGTTCTATCTGAGTTTCGCTGTTGCCGCGATCATGATTGCGGGCGCATTCGGGATCGTCCGGTCCCGGTTCGGCCGTGCCTTCGTCGCGGTCCGGGACGATGACGTGGCTGCGGGTATCATGGGGATCAACGTCGCGGCCACCAAGGCCAACGCCTTTCTGATCGGTGCTTTCTACGCCGGCGTGGGTGGGGCGCTTTGGGCCTATATGATCCGCTTTGTCGGGGTCGATCAGTTCACGCTGTTCCATTCCATCTTCTTCGTAGCGATGATCATTGTCGGAGGGATGGGGTCGATCGTGGGGGCGTTGATCGGTGTTTTCGTCATTCGCATCATTCAGGAAATTATCGCGACGGTTGGCCCCAACATCGCCGAGTCAGTGCCTTTCGTGGGCGGCGACATCGTGTTCGCCGGCATGAATGTAATTCTCGGCGGCGTGATCGCTTTATTCATGATCCTCGAACCGAAAGGGCTGATGCATCGCTGGAACATCCTGAAGTCATCTTATCGCATCTGGCCGTTCCCTTATTGACGGATCGGGCGGCCAGCAACCAAAGAGGAAGCAAAATGACCTACAAAACACATTCAGGCCTTCGTAGTCTGTTGGCAGTGAGCGCTATCGCCTTCGCAACCGTCGTGCCTGCGAAGGTGCAAGCCGAAACGAGCTATAACCTTGCCCTGCTGTCGGACTTCTCGGGTCCCTATGCCGATATCATGCCTGTTCTGGCAAGCGGCCGCGAGACCGTGTTCAACTGGTGGAATGAGACACGCGGCAAGGAACTTGGGGTCACGCTGAACTTCAAGAACTATGAAACCCGCTACGATGCAGCACAGGTTGCAAGCCTGTGGCCCGGCATCAAATCGGAACTGAATCCGATAGCGGTTGTTGGTTTGGGCGGGCCCGATGTCGCCGCTCTGTCTGAGCGGCTGCCGGAAGACAAGATCCCCATGTTCATGTCCACGGCCGCTTATGGCTTTGCCTGGAAGCCCGATTCCTGGATTTTCAATCCGCGCCCGACCTATTCGCATGAGAGCGCAGGATTTCTGTCCTGGCTGCGCAAGCAGCGGGGCGGAGACGAGCCGATCAAGGTTGCGATCCTGGCCTCCGAAGCTTCTCCTGCCTATGTGGACATGGCGAAGGGTCTCGAGCTTTATGCCGAACAGAATCCCGATGATATCGACATCGTCGAGGTTATCTATACCGAGGTGCAGCCCACCGATCTGACAACCCAGATGCGCCGCGTCGCACGTTCAGGGGCCGAGGCGCTGGTCATCCAGACCAACACTTCGATCGTCGTGGCCGCGAAGCGCGGATTGCAGGCCAACGGCGCCAACGTCCCGATCATGATGAGCTCGCACAACGGGTTGCCGGCCTCCGGAGGGGCCCTGGGCGGTCTCGAACAGCTCGAAGGCGATTACGAAGCCTACGGTATGGCGATTGCGGCCGACGAGGACAGCCCGGCCCGGCAGTTCTATAACACCCTGACCTCGGACTACGGGCTTAAAGCGCCCTGGAACGTGGTGACCGCCATGGGCATTTCTCAAGGTCTCTTTGTCGCCACGGTCATCGAGCACGCGATCCAGGAAAACGGCGCCGAAGGTCTGACCGGCGAAGCTGTGCGCAAGGCGCTCTTTTCCAAGCCGATCACCACCGAGGAAACGAACGGTTTCCTGCCGACGCTAACCTTTACCCCTGATGCGCCCTTCCCGCTGGAAGGCCTCAAGGTGAATATTGGCACGGTCAGAAACGGCAAGATCGTCATCGAAGCGACGAGCGTCGACATTCCCGTCGTTCAAAAATGGTGAGATGAACCGGGCGCCGCACAAGCGGCGCCCGTTCCCGTCCCGAAACCCAGGCGCAAAGGCCATGCTGGAACTCAACAACGTAGAAGTGATCTATTCCGACGTTATCTTGGCGCTCAAGGGTGTTTCCATCACTGTACGCGAAGGTCAATGCGTCGCGCTGCTTGGGGGCAACGGGGCCGGAAAAAGCACAACGCTTAAAGCCATTTCCGGGACGCTGAAATCCGAAGACGGGAAAGTTTCGGCGGGATCGATCATCTTAAACGGCAAGCCGGTCCAGAATCTGGAAGCGTCGGATGTTGTAAAGAACGGACTGATCCATGTGATGGAGGGCCGACGCGTGTTGCGTCACCTGACCTCCGAGCAAAACCTGATCGTGGGCGGGCATATGGCGCCCAACGCGACCGAATTGAAACACCGGCTGGATCACGTTTATTCCCTGATGCCGCGCCTTGCGGACCTGCGCAGTCGCACCGCCGGCTTCATGTCGGGTGGCGAACAGCAATTGTTGCTGATCGGCCGGGCAATGATGGCAAGGCCTAGGATCATCGTAATCGACGAGCCGTCGCTGGGATTGGCGCCGATGATGATCCGCGATGTTTACGAAGTTCTCAAGCAGCTCAAGGCCCAAGGCACGACCTTCTTTCTGGTCGAACAGAACAGCGCCGCGGCCCTGTCGATCGCCGACTATGCCTATGTGATGGAAAACGGTCGCATCGTTCTGGATGGCCCGGCAGACAAACTCGCAGAAAACGAGGACGTCAAAGAGTTCTATCTTGGTGTCTCCGCCTCAGGCGAACGGAAGAGCTATCGCGACATCAAGCACTATCGGCGCCGCAAGCGCTGGCTCGGGTAGGAAGGAACGACAATGAGTGACATACTCCATATCAAGGGACGTACTGCAATTGTAACCGGAGCGGGGCAAGGCGTGGGCCGACAGGTTGCGCTTTACCTGGCCGAGCACGGCGCCAGTGCCGTTGTGATCAACGACTTCCACGCCGAGCGGGCGGAAAGCGTTGCTGCGGAAGTCGAAGCGGCAGGTGTCAAGGCGCTGCCGATCGCCTTTGACGTCTCGGACTTCGAGGCCGTCGGCGCGGCCTTCGCCGAGGCGCAGTCGGCTCTGGGAAGCGTGGATATTCTGGTCAACAACGCCGGGAACGCGGGGCCGACCTCGCGGCTCGATGATCTGGTGCCTTTTTGGGAATCGGACCCCACGGAATGGAAGCGCTGGATGGCGACCAATTTTGACGGGGTGCTGAACTGTACCCGTCACGCGATGCCCTTGATGGTCAAAGGTGGTTATGGGCGCATCGTGACGGTCATTTCCGATGCGGGCCGTGTGGGCGAACCGCATCTGGCGGTCTATTCCGGCGCTAAAGCGGGGGCCGCGGGTTTCATGCGCGCCATCGCAAAAGCCGGCGGCCGGTTCGGGATCACGGCCAATTGCGTAGCCCTCGGCGGCACCAGAACGCCGGCGGTTGCCGATCTTATCCCCGATGCGGAAACCGAAAAGCGCGCTTTGTCGCAGTATGTGATCCGCCGGTTGGGCGAACCGGAAGATCCCGCGGGAATGATCCTGTTTCTGTGCTCGGATGCGGCCAGTTGGATCACCGGGCAAACCTATCCGGTCAATGGCGGGTATTCCTTTGCCTGCTAACAACCAATGCGGAGAATGGACCTTAGACAGGTCCTTCTCCAAGAAGGGTTTTGTTGTCGGCACCGATGGCCGGCGGCGGGCCGGACAATTCGGTTTCAAAACCGTCGAATTTCAGGGGCTGGACCAGAAAGACCTCGGCACCGCCATCTTCGCGCGCAAGCGTTCGCAACAGGCCTCTGGCGCGCACATGCGGGTCATCAAGAGTTTCGGCCAGCGAATTGACCGGGCCCCAGGGCACCCCCGCCCCATCGAATATCTGCCCCCATTCATCGCGCGTCCTGCCCACCAGTACCGCCGCGATCTCTTGGCGCAGCTCGTCCTTTCGGGCGACACGTTCGCGGCCTTTCAATCCCGCATGCTCGGGCTTGCCGATCACTTCGCAGAACGGGCGCCAGAACCAATCTTCATGCGCGATGGACAGCGTCACAAGCTTGCCGTCGCCGCAGGTGAAAACGCCATAGGCCGGTTCGGCGATGAAATCGCCCAACGGTGTGCCATTGGCCGCGGGTACGAGAAACGCGGTGAGCATGGAAACCACCGCATCCGACATCGACACGTCGACATAGCGGCCATTCCCCGTCCTCTGGCTGGAGACCACTGCCGAAAGGATTGCAATGGCCGCAAACAGCGCGGCGCCGATATCGGCAAGCGGAATAGCCGGCAACACCCCGGGTTTTCCGGTTTCGGCCTGATCTGCCAACAATCCGCCGACACCTTCATAACTCAGGTCGTGCCCCGCCCGGTCACGATAGGGCCCATCCTGTCCGTAGCCCGAAACCGACACGTGAACCAGCCGCGGGTTGATCTTTCGTATCGCTTCATACCCGGCTCCCAGCGCGTCGAGCTTCCCGGGCCGGAATCCCTCGACGATCACGTCGGCCGACCGGGCCAATTCACGGAACCGTGCCAACCCCTCCGTGGATTTCAGATCCAGCGCTACGCTGCGCTTACCCCGGTTCAGCGCCCTGAACAGCGGCGGAAACTGCCGTGCCGGATCGCCAAGGCCCGGGCGTTCGATCATGATGACCTCGGCCCCCATATCCGACAAGAGCATCGTCGCATACGGGCCAGGAAACTGTTCCGCCAGACTGAGGATCTTCAAACCGGAAAGTGGTGCATTGCTCATTTTGGGCTCCCGTTCTCGTTTCACCCGCGCGCGGGCCCGCCCATAGCATCGCAAGATCCCGCAAAAAGCAACCCTAAAATCAAAATTTATCCTTACATTTCAAAGGTTTAGAATGACTGAAGCGCCCAGGACCCTATCCCTCGAACGGGTCGGTCAAACCGAGTGGATCACTTTCCAGAGAACCGACCAGATGAACGCGATCTCGATGCAGATGCTGCACGAGATGACGCAGGCGATCGAGAACGCCATGAGCGATGACAGCGTTCGCGCCATCGCCCTGACCGGAACCGGACGGGCGTTTTGTGCCGGCGCAGACCTGAAGGAAGTCGCAGGCGCGAAACATACCCCGGGCGAACCGGATCTTTTGGATCTGGTCGATCACGCATTCGGACTGATGCGCAATGGCCCCAAACCCGTAATTGCGGCCGTGAACGGGCTGGCGATGGCGGGCGGCCTTGAAATGGTGATGGCCTGCGATCTGGTCTTTGCCGCCGAAAGCGCGCAATTGGGCGATGCCCATTCCAATTTCGGCGTCTTTCCCGGGGCCGGTGGTGCGGCGATCCTGCCGCGCCGGATCGGGCTGAACCGCGCCAAATACCTGTTGTTCTCGGGTGAGAACGTCTCGGCGCGCGAGATGATGGACTGGGGATTGGTGAACAAGGTCGTCCCCGATGCCGATCTTCGCAACGCGGTTCAGGTCTTTACCGACAAGTTGTCTGACAAAAGTCCGGCCGTGCTGCGCCGCATGAAGGCGGTCGCCAACCGGTCACTGAACGTCGACGAAACCGCGGCACTGGCCGAAGAGATGCTGAACCTGCGCGCACATATGCGGTCATGGGACATGCGCGAAGGGCTGACGGCCTTTGCCGAAAAACGAAAACCGAAATTCCGCGGCTATTGAGTCAGGGGGAACGAATAATGCAGGATATCTATGTTGTCGGCGTCGGCATGACGCCGTTCGGAAAATTTCGGGAAAAATCGATCAAGGGCATGACCCACGAGGCCGTCACCGACGCCTTGACGGATGCAGGGTTGTCAGGGGAGAAAATCGACGGCGCGTTCTTCTCGAACGCGGTGCAGGGCCACATGGAAGGCCAGCACATGATCCGCGGCGAGATCGCGCTGCGCGAGATGGGCATCCAGGGCATTCCGGTGGTGAATGTCGAAAACGCCTGCGCCAGCGCCTCGACCGGGTTCAAGCTGGCGGTGGATTTCCTCAAGGCCGGCAATGGCGATTGCTGCCTGGCCGTGGGCGCCGAGAAAATGTACTCCGACGACCGCGCGCTGATGTTCTCGGCGTTCGACAGCGGCTGGGACGTGAGCAACGGCGAAGAGGTTGCGCGGCGGCTGGCCGATCTGGGCACCGGGGTGACAGAGCCCGAGGGCTCGAAATCGCCCAAGCCGTACAGCGTCTTCATGGATGTTTATGCCGGCTTCGCGCGGCTGCACATGAAGACCTTCGGCACCACGCAGGAACAGTTCGCCGCCGTCGCCGCCAAGAACCACGCGCATTCCGCGCATAACCCGCTGGCGCAGTATCGCGATTCCATGACCGTGGAACAGGTTCTGGCCGCGCCGCCGATCACCTACCCGTTGACCCTGCCGATGTGCGCCCCGATCTCGGACGGCGCAGCGGCGGCGGTGCTGTGCACCGGCGAGGGGTTGAAAAGGCTGGGTCTCGATCCTGCCCGGGCGATCAAGGTCAAGGCCGCGGTCCTGCGGTCCGGCACCGACCGCGCGCCGGAGGATTTCAGGAACCACCTGACCCGGCTGGCTGCGCTTCAGGCCTATGAGCTGGCCGGGGTCGGCCCCGAGGACATGGCCCTGGCAGAAGTGCATGACGCCACTGCCGTGGGCGAGGTCATCCAGATCGAGAACCTCGGCTTTGTCGAGTTCGGCGAGGGCGGACCGGCCAGCCTGCGCGGCGAGACGAAGATCGGCGGGCGCATCCCGGTGAACCCCTCGGGCGGGCTGGAATCCAAGGGCCATCCGGTGGGCGCCACCGGCATCGGACAGATTTTCGAACTGGTCACGCAGCTGCGCGGAGAGGCCGGCGCGCGTCAGGTCGAGGGCGCGCAGAACGCCATCGCCGAGAACGGCGGCGGGCTGCATGGCGTCGAGGAAGCCGCGGCCTGCGTCACTATTCTGGGCCGCTAAAACAGGAAGACTGCAATGGAAAACGTGATCGCCGCCGCACAGGCAATCTATACCGACGAACAGCGCATGCTGCTGGAGAACTTCCGCAAGATGGCGGAGTCCGAGTTCGCGCCGCTGGCCGAGAAATACGAAGAGCTGGGCTATCCCCCCAATGCGGAAACCCTCAAGGGCCTGTTCGCCAAGGTCGAGGAATTCGGGCTGATCAGCGGGCTGATCCCCGAGGCCGATGGCGGCGCCGTGATCGACCGGATGACCTATGGCATCCTCTACGAGGAACTGGCCCGCATCTGGGCCGATCTGGCCATCGCCGTGCTGATCCAGGGCCACGCGGTGTTCGCGATCAACCTGCTGGGGGACAAGGCGCAGAAAGAGGCCTATCTCAAACCGCTATTGCGCAGTGAACGTATCTGCGCCACCTGCATCTCCGAACCCTCGGTCGGCTCGAACGTGCGCGAGGTGAAAACGCGCGCCGAGCGCGAGGGCGACAAGATCTTCGTCACCGGCCAGAAACTGTGGATCTCCAACGGCGCCCAGTCGGATTTCGCGATCGTGGTTTGCAACCTCGACGACGGGATTTCCATGGTCATCGTCGACCGCGACAAGGGTGGTTATGAAAGCCGTGAGCTGCGCAAGATGGGGTTGGTCGGCGCTTCCACCTGCGAACTGTTCTTCGACCGGGCCGAGACCACCTCGGCACATGTTCTGGGCAATGCCGGGGGCGGGCTGTTCCAGACCCTGAAATTGTTCGAAAGCGCGCGCGTCTTCGTCGGGCTGACCAGCGTCGGCATCGCACAGGCCGCGTTGGAATGCGCGGTCGCCTATGCCAAGGAGCGCGAACAGCACGGCAAGCCGATCGGCGGGCATCAAATGATACAGGGGTATCTGGCCGACATGGCTACTCAACTGGATGCCGCGCGGCTTCTTTGCCAGCGCGGGCTGCAACTGCTGGATCTAGGTGTGCGCTGCGATACGCAGACATCAATGGCGAAATGGTATGCGACGGAAATGGCGGTCGAGATCGCCGGCAAGGCCGTGCAGATCCATGGCGGCAACGGCATCACCCGGGAATTTCCCGTGGAACGCCATTTCCGAAACGCAAAGATCATGCCGATCCCCGATGGCACCACCGAGATCCAGAAGCTGGTCATCGGGCGAAACCTGACAGGGTTCAACGCTTTCTAGAGCATCTTCGATGAACGCGGAGGCGGGTGTTTGCGATCGAAGATGGGATGTCGATGCGGGAGGCGGCGCGGCGCTTTTCCGGATCAGGATTTCGGCAGCCGGCATCTGGGATGCCCGTCCGACGCCGCAGCATCGAGACGAGATGGCGCTTTGTATCATCGATTGCTCCCTAAGGCGCGGCGATGCGGCCAATCATGTCGCTGATTGCGCCATCCGTTACCATACCCGATGGATTTTTTTGGTCTGTCGGAATGGATATGAGTCTGGTGTGTCAGACAAGAAGTGGCCCGATCCCATCACTTGACGCGACCGACCAGAGAGTACGGGAAACTTGCGCCCACCTGTCTGCGTCCAGGACTCCACCATATTCTGCCAGACGACCCGCCTTTTCTTCAATCTCATCGCGCGTCAGGGTATTCCCAGGGTCGCCTTTTGGTTCTGCGACGCGGTGCCTTAGGACTGTCCCGTCTTTTAGCGTCACAGATACTTTTCCGATCCAGGATGCCGGGTATTTCTTTTCCACTTCGGGATCAAAAGCCATATCGATCCTGTTCATGAACGACCTTGCCCGTTCATTTTCAAGGATGCCGTCGAACTCGGCCATGCCGGCTCGCCGGTGGATTGCAATCAATGCCAACGTTGCGGGCATAGAGAACTTCGCCTGATGAACAGTGGTTGGGAAGGTGACTGAGCCCAGTACATCAAGTGCTGCCTGGTGCACATGCGCGGTGACATGCTCGATGTCCTCGGTGTTCAAGTAATTTTCCAGCATCAGCTCAAGAAGAGCATCTGCAGCAGGATGAGTGTGGCGGCACGATGCATGATACTTAAATGACGTCTCTGCAAGACCCCATCTGACACCCAACCCGGTACTGATCTTCTCCAGGGCACAGTTCGAAGACATTCCAGCGGCCATTCCTTTTTCGCCTTCAAGGATTTGTTTTGCACCCGTGAAACCTCGGGCGGCAAGGCTTGCCGCAATCACACCATTGCCGGCAGCATTCGCAGTATGAAGCTGTTTGGAATCTGCCGCATCTTTAAGAAACTCCCAAAGACCTGCGGCCTGAGTGCCGGCAGAGCCAAGAGCGTTCAACATCTGCTGGGAATCGAGTTTGAGAAGACGTCCTGCCACGGCAGCCGCAGCAAGCGCTCCTGCAGTTCCAGTCGTATGAAAGATCTTGTAGTGTGGAAGGCCGAGATATTCCCCGATGCGGATTCCGGTTTCGTATCCGGCAACGCACGCCGTTAAAAATTCGGTTCCGCTCGCATTGCAATGCTGCGCGATCGCTAGCCCAGCAGGAAAAACGACCGCACCAGGATGAAACACGGAGCCATTATGGACATCGTCCTGTTCGGAAACATGCGAAGCGGCGGCATTCACAAAAGCGGCAAAATAAGGTGACGTCATGCGGCCTGAGATAAGTACTTCCGATCTCCCCTGATCGGGACCCATTTCCTTTGCGAAATCATCGATCGCAACGATTGCCCGATGACGTGCACCGGAAAATGCGGATCCGGCCCAGTCAACATAAAGGTCGACCGCTCGCTCAACTACATGCGTTGGGATATCAGCTATTGACAGCGACGAGGCGAATTCGGCCAGCTTCGCGGTTCCCTCTATGGTTGAAGTGCTCCAGTCTGTTCTAGTGTCGATCAAGAATGTCTCCCATGAGCCCATTGGATCCCAAACAATCGGTTTGGCACTCGTTTTGATTGTTGCCGTTCGTACCGGACCGCATGAGCCATAGAGGTGTCAAGTACTTAAATGTGTCCCGCGAGGTCGATCACGTTACAGTATCCGACGCCATTGGGCTTGCTGCCGAAAGTTTTCTTCCCTTTCGTCGCACTAACTACGAAGCGGCTCACCGCAATGTGACCGAACGCTGGCGAGGCCGCTTCTAACAGCAATTGTTGAATTGCCAATCATTCTAGGAGACATTTATGGATACCGCCGTTCATGGAAGGCTCTCTTCGAACGATTTGGACGTGTGATCGGGTGCGGTCATGTATCAGGCCTTTCGTTGCGGCACGAATACGACCGCTGGCCGGTATGGAGCTACGCGGACCTGGTGCAAATCAGTTCTGCGAGCTCGTCGCTCACTGACCCGGATGCATTCCCAGACCCACTCTCACCGATCTTTGTCCTTACCGTTCGCTGACCTCCTCACACGCCGACGATCCGTGCTCACAGCAGCGCAGCGTTTGCTATGCCGCAGCCAGCCCGGATCCCTTGTAGCTCTCATTCTTCGTCATCATTGCCCAGATCGACCGAGCCATCTTGTTGGCTAGCGCGATCGCAACGAGCATGCGTGGCTTGCGCGCCAACATACGCGCCAGCCATGAGTTCTCGGGAGGGGATTTGCGGCATCCCCATCGGATCACGGTCATCGCGCCGATGATCAGAAGCCGCCGGATATCGCGTTGGCCAATCTTCGATGGTTCGCCCGAGTTGTTGCTTTCCGCCACTCGAATGATGCTTGGGCACCAGCCCGAGCCAGGCCGCAAAGTCTCGCCCTTTCCGGAATGTGCTCATGGTTGGGCGAAAGCTTCGATCGCCATGGCGGTGATCGGCCCCATCCCAGGCATCGACATCAGTCGGGCCGAGGCCTCGGAGCGCTTTGCTTCCGATCTGAGCGTCTTCTCCAAGCCGGCAATACGAGCGGAGAGCACCTCGATCTGCTCAAGATAAAGCCGCGCGGTTTCCACGACGACGAGTTCGAGGCCAAGGTTGCCTTCCTCGATGATCTCCGACAGCAAGGCCAGGTTCGCAATTCCCTGTGGCGCAATAACTCCATGCTCAGCCAGGTGAGCGCGAAGAGCGTTGATAAGCTGCGTTTGCTGGCGGACAAACAGATCGCGCGTCCGGAAGATCATGGAACGGGCTTGCTGGCTCTCGGTCTTTGGAACAACGAACCGCATCGAAGGGCGGAGCGCCGCCTCGACAATGGCCTCGGCGTCAGCCGCATCGTTCTTGTGTCGCTTGACGAAGGGCTTCACGTAGGCCGGTGGGAGCAGGCGAACTTCGTGACTGAACTTGCCGATCTCACGTGCCCAATAATGCGCTGTCGCGCATGCTTCCATGGCAACAATGCACTTCGGCAGCTCCGTAAAGAAGGCGAGGATCTGTCCACGCGACAGCTTCCGACGCAAGACAACCGCGCCATCGCTTCCAGCGGCGTGCACCTGAAACACTCGCTTTGCCAGGTCCAAGCCGACAATGCTAATTTCCTTCATGGATGCTCTCTCCTCTCAGTGACGTTCAACGCACATCACTCTGGCACATTGCGATGCCGTCGGGAGGGGGCATCCACTCCATCTGTTCTCTGCGCAAATCAACAGTCAGAGTCCCAAGAGCGCGTTCAGCGGGACCATCGCCTTATGCCAGCTGTCCCTCGCCTCCAGCCGTTCGATCCAGGCGGCAACGGCGGGCCGGGTCTCCAGCGAGATTGCAGCCTGCTTGCGATACATGAAGGTCGTGGCCAGGTAGAAATCCGCAAGGCTGAGATCGCCGGTGATCCAGTCCTGCCGGGCCAGCCCCTCTTCCAGCACGTCGAGAAACTGATCGGTGGCCTTGCGCTCGGCTTCGACCGCCGCATGGTCGGCATCGCCCATGCCGAGTTTCTCCTTCAGGAACAGCTCGAAGGACAGTTTCTGCATGGCTGGACCCAGATGGATGGCCTGCCACCAGGCCCACTGGTCCATCAGCGCCCGTTTCCTCGGCGCAGACGGTACAAGACCCGCATCGGGGGTCTGGCTGACCAGGTAGCCGCAGATCGCCCGCGACTCCCATAGAAAGAAATCGCCGTCCTCAAGGACAGGCACCTTGGCGTTGGGGTTGCGCCGGAGAAATTCTCCGGCGCGGTTGTCGCCCTTGCGAAGATCGACCTCGACGATCTCGATGTCGATGCCCAGTTCGAAGGCCACAGCGCGCACGCGCAGGGCGTTGGGCGAAAAGTTGGCGTTGTAAAGCCGCATGGTTCCGTCCTCAGCGCTGCGGCGGCGTCAATAGTGCCGCGCGGTTCGCCATCAGGAAGTCGCGCACCGATTGGCCAGGTTGGCCGGTCAGCGTCTTTAGGTCGTCGCTGGCCACATCGAGGAAACCCTGCGCCATTGCCTCGTCGAAGGAAACGAAGACCCGCGCCATGAATTCCGGCAGGCCGTTTCCAATCATCGCCTGCGCCAGATCCTCGGCTGGCAGCGCGATATACGGGATCTCCTTGCCCGCGACGTCGGACAGGATCGCCGCGACCTCAGCCTGGCTGACCGTCTGCGGCCCGGTGATATCGAGGGTCTGCTTTCCCGTCGCCGTCATTAGCGCCGCGGCTGCGGCACGGGCACAATCCGCCCGCGTCACATATCCGGTCTTGCCCTCTGCCGCGGCGGCGAAGTGCTTGCCCATGGCGACGCTCTGCGAGCCGCCCATCAGCAGAAAGTCGGTGTACATGTTGTTGCGCAGGATCGTGTAATCCGCCCCACTGTCCGCGATCAGCTTCTCGGTCCCTTGGTGGTCGCGGGCGAATCCGATCGGACTTTCCGGGACCGGGCCCGCAAACGATGTATAGACGATATGGCCAATGCCCACCGCCTTGGCCGCCGCAACCGCGTTGGAATGGGCAGCGAGCCGCTTGCCCGGGTGGAGATCGTCGGTCGAAATGATGAGGAGACGCTTGCCGTCAGTAAAGGCAGCCCCGAGCGACGCTGGATCGTTGAAATCGCCCTTGCGGGTCTCGACACCCTTGTCGGCGAGGTCGGCCAGCTTTTCGGTATTGCGCGATACGGCGATGATCGGACCGGCGCCGGCCTGCAGCAGCAAGTCGACCACCTGCCGGCCAAGCTGGCCGGAGGCGCCGGTGACTATGAAGGGGCCGTTCTGAATGTCGGACATGGTTGGTCTCCTGTTCTGATTGCTGAGGAGGCTTCTGCTCTCAGCCGTGGATATGGACGGGGGCGGGGTTCGCCAGCTTGCCGCGAGCAAAGTCCCAGCTCGTGGTCAGCAGGCGCAGCATGACATCGACTTCGTTCTCGTCACGCGGGGCGAAAGCCATGACCGCCGTGGCCGGGATGTAGCCCAGCCGCGCCATGGGATGCGGTTCGCCCCAGCCCTTGGCGATGAGTTCCTCGACCGCCGCCAACGGCAGCATCAGGTGCGACGAGCCATCGTGGGCGGGGTGCACATGGGCAAACTCGCGCCCGATCATGAAGGCCTCGCGTGGCCCGCAGGCGTGGGCTACCGGAAGCACCAGGGCCTCGGCGCCGGGGACCGAAATGCCCGACCAGCAGCGCTCTACGAAGGGCAGTGCGAAGGCCTTTTCCTTGAACAGCGCGTGAATCTTGGCCGACGAGTTCTGGGACACCTGCTCATGCGGTGCGCAATCGGTGGTTTCGGGGCGCGGTCCATGCCGTGGGGGAAGTTCGAAGCTCATGGTTGCTCCTATCCAAATCTGAAGGCGCTTTCGACCGCGCCCAATACGTGATCCTCGAGGGTCTTGCCTCCCCGATCCGCAAGGGCGGCCCCGGCCGCGACGTGCAACGGGATCAGATGTTCCTCGCGCGGGTTGGCGGCGCGTGCGCCTGGCGCCTGATCCCACGCGGCCAGCATGGCGTGACGCACCTCGGGGTCTTCATGGGTCACAGCACTCGTGAGCCATCGGTCGAAATCGAGGCCGCGCACGTTGCCCTCCGCCCCGCCGCCCATGGCTCGCATCATGACGGCCATGTTGTGATAGGTGTTGCCGGACCCGATGATCAGCACCCCTTCGTCGCGCAAGGGCGCCAGCGCGCGACCGGCTGCGAGATGCGCCGCGGGGTCGAGATCGGCACGCAGGCTCAACTGGACGGTGGGGATGTCGGCCTCTGGAAAGGCCACCTTTAGCGGAACGAACACCCCATGATCAAAGCCGCGCGCTGAGTCGGCCCCGGTTTGGAACCCTGCGCCTTCCAGAAGTCCGCTCGCGCGGGCCGCCAGTTCGGGATCGCCCGGCGCGGGCCAAGTCAGCTGATATGTGTGCAGCGGAAATCCCTGATAGTCGAACAGCAGCGACGGCGCGGGGTTGGTCTGCACGGTAAACACCCGCTCCTCCCAATGACCCGAGATCACGAGGAGCGCCTTGGGCTTTGCCGGCAGGCTCGCAGGTAAATCCTCGAGGAATCGGCGTTGCCTATCCCAGGTGCCCGGCGGGTTCCAGTCCATGAAGAAACACGGGCCGCCGCCATGGGGAACAAACATTGTCGGCTGCCTGTCCGTCATGTCGCCGTCCTTTCGAACCCCAAGTCCGAGGGTGGATGGCCAGCGTCGTGGCAACTCCGCATCGGATCAATTCGCCGCTGTCGGAAACGCGGGCGCATATGCCGACTTGACCGCACGCACGCGATTGGCGGTCATCCACGAGGCGATCAGGAGCACCCAGGTCGCCAGAGCCGGTGGCCAGCCCGGATCACCCGCGCCCACATGCGCCCCGAAGGCCAGCACCAGATGCCAGAACATCGCCGCGTAAGCCCAGTCCGCCAGCATCGCCGAAGGGCGCCAGAGAATCACCACCGCGCCGACGATCTTCAAAATCGCGAGTGGCCAGATGATGTATGTGGGATAGCCCAACACCTCGCGATACATGCCCGCGACCATGTCATGGGACGAGATGTAGAAGGCCGCCGCACCCAGATAGACCAGCGCCACAAGGCCGGTCGCAATCCAATAGACATACTTTGCCACTTTGTCGCTCATTGCCGCTCTCCCTGTTTGCAACGGCTTGTTCAGCCGCCGTTTTCGCTTTAAGTATCTTTAGATGCCTTGCTTCATTAGAGAAAGTAGGCACGTAAAAGTAACTAACTTCCTTTGACTGTGAGGGCTATCCACGATGAAGAGCGTCCTGCCCCCTTCCTGCCCGATGGAGGCGCTGCTGCGTGTCATCACAGGCCCTTGGACGATCTACATCCTCTGGGTTCTGTCCGAGCAGGGACCGCAGCGTTTCGGTGCGATCAAGCGTCTGGTGCCCGGAATTTCCACTCGCGTCCTGACCGAGCGGTTGCGGATGCTGGAACATGCCGGTGTGGTCTGGCGCGAACAGGCCATGACCATCCCACCGGCTGTAACATACGGGTTGACTGAGCGCGGCGCGGAGCTGCGTGGCGTGCTGGATACGCTTGGCTCCATCGCGCGCCGCTGGGAGGTCGAGGGTGCCTTCGACGGGACCGCAAGCGCGGCAGAATGACGCCGCCCTTCCTGTTCGCGGGATAATCCCGCGCCCGAGAACAACTCAGGCGGACCCCGACCCGAAGCTATGGGATGCTGGCGTGACCGGGTCAATCATTGGTGGGTCGAACCAACACGGAAAGATCGATCCGAATTCCGGCGAGATTGGGGTCTGCCTGTACAGCGGAGTCGCGCACCGCCTCCGCATACGCCGGCGATACCTCCGCTTGAGCCGGCACCGCTTCGCTAGTACGGGTTGACTCCGGTTTCTCCGCGTAGAAAACCTGCTCTCCCTCGAACCATCCGGTGAAATACGCCTGCACAGCCGTCTGAAACCCCGAGACGTCGCCCTCCTCATGCCGCTCGCCAACGATCCGTAGTACATTCCCGAACAGCTCCGTACCGAGCCGCAGGTTTTCGCAGGAGTCGAAGAGCTCGAGCCCAATCTCCGATGGATCGGAAACGCCAAGCCCGGCGGGATACTGGGTGAGCCCCACCCTGACATTCGCCTTGCCGACCCATTGCCTGGTGGTTTCAACCGCCTCCTCGACCGATTTCGGAGCCGGGATCAGGACCATCTTGTCACGCTGGAACACGCGGATCGTGAGATGGTTCGGCGCATTCATCTCGGCCACGAATTGCTGCACAACCGCCACCTCGAGGCGTGGATCGGCGCATTGCTGAATGAGGTCGACGTCGATCATCTGAAAGCTCCCATCAGGTGTTGAATGCTATGACGAGTGGCACACCGAACAGCGATGCCCATGCCCTGGCGCTCGCTTTCTGGATGGCGACGATGCTGGTGTCGCCGGTCCACCAGCCATTGCCTGTCGCCACGATGACATTCGGCCCAAACAGCATGGACTGAAGGATCGGCCACACGATGAGCTGCTCATAGCAGATCAACGGCGCGATCGACGTGCCGGCAAATCTGCCGGTTGGATTCGCGAAGAATTGCGCCGATGCGCCGCCGGATGCCCAGGGCCGCCACATCGAGACCGGCACCGGCATCCGCTCCCTGTAGAAGATCCTTGCCCCCACACCCGTTAGCTCGATCATGACATTGTCATAGCCGTTCTCGTTGATGACGATGGCGCCGCCAACGACGACGATATCGAGGTCCGCGAGGTTCCGCGTCCAGAGGCGCTCCGTTGTGGATGTCCAGATCCTGAGCGCGCTTTCAGGCAGGACAATCCTGGTGGCACCGTCCTCCACGGCGCGTCTGACAAGCGCGATTGTGGCCATATGCTGAGCGTAATCGGCATGTTCGCCGGCGATCTGGTAATGGAACGTCGTATCAATTCCGACCCATCCCTCCGGCGGTTCAGGATCGGTCCAGGCGGCTGCGGATTGTACCCATGCCAAGCTGATTGCGACGCCGGCGAGCGGCCAGGCTCTCGTGGTCATCGCGGAAAGGCCGGCGGCGGTGGCCGCCAGTCCTGCCCAGCCCAAAGCGGGGAAGAGCACTCCGGCTGCGGTGATCGGACTGGCCCACCCGACGATGCCGAATGGAGGCACGCTCATCAGCGCGCACGCTGCCAGATATCGCAGCGGCCGATGCCACCCGGGCTTCGGCGACCAAAGGACAGTATGCACCAACACGAACGTCAGCGACGCCGCGATCCAAAGACCGAGCCCGACCCAGATATCGCTCGCGTAGAAAATCGATACGCCGATGGGAAGACCGCGGGAAGCCGCCATGAAATACGCCATCGAGACGACGCCTGCGACCGACCGGGTGGGAGCGAACGCCCAGAGTGCTGGAAAGAGGCACGCGAGCGGGAGGAGAAGCACTTCGCCGCTCCATCCGAATCCACCGACCGCGGCGGCAGCGGCGAGGAACGCTGCCGCAGTGAACATGCTATGGCGTGAAGGTGAAAACCGGTTTCGCCAACCCGAGAACGCCGGCGGCCGGTATCGGCCCAAAGTAGCGCGAGTCATAAGAACCTCTGAATGTCGAAAAAAGAAACAGCGTGTCGGGGGGCACAACACCGCCAGTATCGGGCGTCAGCTCCCTGCCCGAGCCGTCACGCGGCTGAACCGCGGATTGCGGCATTGCGAGACCGTCGATCGCAACGGATGTGCCGATTTCAACCGACTGTCCGGGCAGCGCCACGACGGTTTTGATCAGCGGGCTGAGCCAACCGGGGCACAGGCCGCGCCGCACATATCCGCGCTCACGGGCCTGACGAAACGTCTCGGTCAGCGGCGGGCAAATGAATATCCGATCCCCTACCCGGACATCGCGATTCAGTGTCTCGATCCGCCAGAGACCGAGCGGATAGCTCGGGGTCAGATTGATCCGAAAGCTGGCACCATATCCCAAGCCGAACAGCGCGAGAGAGATGCAAGCGAGAGCGGCAACCATGACGATCCGGCGCCGTCGGCTCACTGTTTCAGCCCCTGGCTCTTGGTCTGCGCTTGCCGCATCGCCTCGGACTGTTTCAGGGCCTGCTGGGTGCGCTCGTGCGCGGCAAGTTGCTGGCCGGCCCGCATGGTCGGCCAGGCGGTGCTGAGCTTTTCCCGTTCGCCCGGCGACATGCCCTGGGCCGCCTTGTCGAAGTTCGACCCCGACGGGTTCTTGGCGGCATTGCCGAGCAACGTCCGCTCCCCGAACCGCTCCGAGACCGCCTTGTTGAAGGTGTCGAGTTCGGCTTTCACCATGCGGTCGGCCAGCGCGAAGCCGAGCGCGGCCGGCAGATCGTTGCGGTCAATGGCGTCCCGCACCTTTTCCATTGCCCGCGTCGCCGCGGGCGACAGAGACGGAATGTCGATCGAGGTCCGCTTGCGGTGACCTTCCTCTTCCAGCCTGTACCTGGCCGTCGCCCTCTCCCTCATGTCGAGATAGCGTTCGAGGTCCTTGCGAAGTGCCGGCACATTGACCTCCGCCACACTACGATCTTCCCGGTCCGCGCGGTTCGCCAGTAACCCTTCCCGACCCTTGAGCGCACCGAAGCTCGCCGCATTCCGTTCGATCTCGCCAAGACGCTGACGGGCAACGTTCGGGTCTTCGACAACCGCCTCAATGCGCATGGCCTTGAAGGCGCTTTCGGGATCCGCATAGACGAGACGAATGCGGTCTGAGAAGTTGTCCCACTGCTTTTGCAGGGCCGGGTCGGATTGCAGCTTTTCGTCCGCAGCGTCGGTGACCGACATGGTGAAACTGGAAATGCCCTTGACCATCGGATCGGCCTTTCTGATTGATTGCGGAGATTGGTGAAGCGGTCGATCGGCGAGCCCGAGGCGCGCGCCGGTGGCCCGAAGACGCGAACCGAGATCGACCAGTCTCTGCTTCTGCCGGATCGTCCACTGCACACGGTCGCGCATCAGCGTCCGCGCAACACGCAACAGGTGCAGACCGCGATTGTTGGCGAAGCGGAGTGCCTGGGCGTAGAAGCGGCCGCCCGCGTAATCGAGCGTGACTTCCTTGGCGTTCTTTCGGGAGAGCAGCTTCTCGAGCCCACCGGCGAGGTGGAAAGACCGGCTGCCGTAGTAGAGCGCCATGTCTTCCCGGTGCCGGGTCATCGCGACATAGGTCAGATGCCGGTCGAGCGAGAGGGAGGCCAGCACCCCTACGCGGTCGACGGTTGCGCCTTGCGACTTGTGGATCGTCGTGGCGTAGCCGTGATCGACGTTTCTGTAGAAGCGCTGATCGACGGTGACGCTGGTTGCGCCCTCCCCGTCCCCGATCGTCGCAACGATGCGGCCGGGTGCGGCCTCGACGACCTTTCCTATCATGCCGTTCTTGACGCCAAGCGAGCCTTCGTTCTTGAGGAAAACAATCTGGTCGCCGGCGGCAAACCGCCTAGGTCCATCCTCGGTCCTGAAGGCGTGGCCAGTTTCAATCAAGCCCCGCTCGACGAGCTTTTCGCGTGCCATCGTGTTGAGCTGGCGGACATCGCGGCGCAAATGCGCGAGAATCAGTGTCGACTTCTCCGGATCGTAGTCCCGGTTCCAGTCGGCAATCAGCGTTTCGATCGCATCGGCCTTCAACGGTTGCGAAATCAGCTTGCCCTTCGCCCGATAGGACGAGAGTGCTTCTTTTACCCGACCCCGCGCCAGATCGAGGGATGCCGCCCGCATCCATGGTTCATTCTGGCGGTAGATGGTTTCGAGTTCGGCGTAGCCGGTGCGTTCAACTATCGCGCGGAAGGCAGCGCCTGCCTCGATCGGCTGAAGCTGCTCGGCGTCACCGACCAGGATGAGTTTCGCGCCGGAGCTGCAGACCGCTTCAACGAAGGTCGCCATCTGCAGGGACGAGACCATGCCCGCCTCGTCGAGAACGAAGACGGTCTTGTCATCGAGACGCTGGCGGCCCTGTTGCCAGCCAAGCTCCCAGGAGGCGAGCGTGCGGGAGGGAATGCCGGCTTCCTTCTCCAGACCCTCGGCCGCCTTGCCCGCAAGCGCGCCACCGACGACGGTGTAGCCGGCCAGCTCCCACGCTTCGCGCGCGGCCTTCATCATCGTGGTCTTGCCGGCCCCTGCCCGGCCGACGACCGTTGCGATCCGCTCGGCGCTCGCCACATGCTCGATGGCCGTTCGCTGCTCGTCCGACAGCCGCTCATGCCGGCCAAAGACGGTGTCCAAAACCTTGGCTCGAACCGCAAACCCGCTCTTTCCCGAAAGCCAGTCCGCGCGGCTGACCATTTCGGCCTCACACCTGATCAACGCCCGTGTGGTCAGCCGCGCCGCGACACGGGCGCCTGTCGCGAAGTCGATGGTTTCATCGGCGAGCTTCAGGCATTCCGGGCTTTGCGTGATCCGTCCCAGAAGCCGCTGGAAGCTTTCAGGGTCGTCAATATAGCGATGCAGGACCTTGGCGATATCGCGCTGATCGAAGACGCTCTTTTCGGAGGTGAGAATGTCGAGCACCAGCTCGGGACGGGCCTCGATGCGCGCGGCGTTCTTCTGCCGTTGCGCCTCATGAAGGGCGAGCCGTTCGAGGTCGATGGCGCTCGCCTTCGTCTCGGCCTTGCGCTGCAATGCCTTGGCACCGACACCGATATGGGTGGTCGGCTCGATGTCGATACCGCGCTCGGCGTAGGACCGGCCATCGACCCGGATTTCCAATCCTGCCAAAGCAAGATGATGGTTCTGGAGATCGAGCCATCTTTGTCGTTGCTCGAGGAATTCGGGCTTCTCGCCGGACCAGAGCTTGTACTGGATTTTCCCGGTTTTCATCCGGACCGGCTGTCCATCCGGCCCCATCACCGCGACCTTCTTGGACCCGAACCCGTCCTCGGTCAGCGGGCGTAGCGTGGTCATCAGGTGGATATGCGGATTGCGCGCGCCAATCCGGTTCTGATCGTGATCAGAACCAAAGGCATTGGCGCCACTGGGAACGTCATCGTCGTGGAAGACCCAGTCGGCGACCTGCCCGCGCGAAAGCACCTGCTCGGAGACGAATTGCCGGACCAGAGCGATGTTCTGGTTGCGGCTCAGCTCGACCGGCAGGGCGATGATGAATTCCTTGGCGAGCTGCGCGTCGCTTCGCTTCTCGAAGGCTTCGACCGCATTCCAGAAGGCCTCGGCTGCGCCCGCTACGGACCGGTCAGCGATCATGTCGCTGGCCCATTTGGGCGCGTCGGGCGGCAGCAGGAACTCTTCGTGAGCAAGGTTCTTCTTGTTGGAAAAGTCGACCGTGCGCGCTTCCGCCTCGTGGCTCATCTTCGCGCAATGGCGATAGGCGGCGGACAGCACCGCGCTGCGGCCATTTCCGCGCGAAATCAGCTGAGGTGTGAAATGCGTGATCGCCACGGGCCATCAAGCTCCTGAGAAACAAGTCCAGCTTGTTCCGAGAGGACGGCGGCCTACCCCCGGGAGGAGCCGCCAGCAGCACGTCGCGTCAGCGACGTATTACTGCGCCCTTGGACGCATTCCTTCGGAACGCTGGGATGATCTCTCATTGAGACGGGTCTCTCGACCCGGCATTTCTGCCGGGATGCGCTGAACGCGCACCCGGGCGATTCTGCTCATGGCTTTCAGAGGGAGATCAGGAAAAGTCGCAGACTTTTCCGGTTCGATCTCCCGACCAGACAAAGAGCTGGAGCGGCCGCGCCGCTCCAGCCATTCGCCAGAACAGGGAGCAGACGGAATGAGAAAACCCTCATCGAAGATCAAGGAAGACATCGCCAAACTGCAGGAGCAGCTCAAAGTTGCCGAAACGCGCGAGGCCGAACGGATCGGACGGCTCGCGCTCAAGGCCGGTCTCGGAGAAATCGAGATCGACGATGCCAAGCTCGTCGAAGCTTTCGAGGAGCTGGCGAAGCGGTTTCGTAGTGGCGGCAGCGAGACCCAGAAATCCCCTTCCGCGCAAAACCCGGCTGGCGCGTCTTCGGGCGCGAATAACGAGGCTTGAGCGCATGCGACAAGCGAGCCAGTCCGACGCGCGCAAGAAGGACACGCGCGAGAAAATCCAGCTCGGCGGTCTGATCGTCAAAGCTGGTCTTCGCTACGAGAAGCGGGCGCTCCTGCTCGGATTGCTGATCGACGGCGCCAGCCGGATAGCCGCGGACGAAGCGGAGCGGGAAAGGCTGACGGCGATCGGAGCGGAGGCGTTTTCCAGTGACCCTGAATAAGCTCCTCCTCGTGATCGCTCCCGTCGGCCTGATGATGGCCGTGTGTCTTGGGCTAACCGGCTCGGAAACCTGGCTGACACGGTTCGGCAATTCAGCCGAGGCGAAGCAGACGCTCGGGCGGATCGGCATTGCCCTGCCCTACATGTCCGCCGCCGCCATTGGGGTAGTCTTTCTCTTCGCAACGCGCGGCGCCATGGCGATCAAATCCGCCGGCCTTGGTGTTCTGATCGGTGCGATCGGCGTGATTGCTGTTGCGGGAATGCGCGAATTTTCGCGCTTCAGCGGTTTCGCGGATGCGGTCCCCGATGGTCACCCGCTGATCGAATATGCCGATCCCGCCACTGGCATCGGCGCAATGCTGTGTTTCGTCGCCGGCATGTTCGCCTTGCGCGTTGCGCTACGTGGCGATGCCGCGTTCGCAAGCATGAAGCCGCGCCGTCTGACGGGCAAGCGCGCGATCCACGGATCGGCGGACTGGATGTCGCTCGGCGAGGCCAAACGGATGTTTGGCGAAGAAGGCGGAATCGTAGTCGGCGAGGCCTATCGCGTCGACAAGGACAGCATCGCGAGCCACACGTTTCGCGCTGATGTGAAAGAGAGTTGGGGCGCGGGCGGCAAGGTGCCGCTTCTGTGTTTCGATGCGTCCTTCGGCTCCACCCACGGGCTTGTCTTCGCGGGCTCGGGTGGTTTCAAGACCACCTCTGTAACGATCCCGACAGCACTGAAATGGGGCGGCGGACTGGTGGCGCTCGACCCATCCAACGAAGTCGCACCCATGGTCATCGCGCACCGGAGCAAGGCCGGACGCGAGGTCTTCGTGCTCAGCCCGAAGGATGCCTCCGTCGGCTTCAATGTGCTCGACTGGATCGGCCGCTATGGCGGGACGAAGGAAGAGGACGTGGTTGCCGTGGCGAGTTGGGTCGTCACCGATGTCGGCAGGCAGACGTCCATGCGCGACGATTTCTTCCGGGCCTCCGCCCTGCAGCTCATCACGGCATTGATCGCCGATGTCTGCCTGTCCGGGCACACGGAAAAGGAAAAGCAGACGCTGCGCCGGGTGCGCATGAACCTATCGGAGCCGGAGCCGAAACTGCGCGAGCGCCTGCAGACGATCCATGACAATTCGGAATCCGAATTCGTGCGGGAAAACGTCGCCGCCTTCGTCAACATGACGCCGGAGACCTTCTCCGGCGTCTATGCCAATGCGATCAAGGAAACCCATTGGCTCAGCTATCCGAATTACGCGGCGCTGGTGTCCGGATCGAACCTGTCGACCGATGACCTGGCGAACGGTAAGACGGACATCTTCGTCAATCTCGACCTGAAAACACTCGAGGCGCATCCAGGGTTGGCGCGCACCATCATCGGCGCCTTGCTGAACGCGATCTACAATCGGAATGGAGAGACGAAAGGCCGGACGCTGTTCCTGCTCGATGAGGTTGCGCGGCTCGGCTATCTGCGCATTCTGGAAACCGCGCGGGACGCCGGCCGCAAGTATGGCATCAGCCTGCTCTTGCTCTTTCAGTCGATCGGGCAGATGCGCGAGACCTATGGCGGCCGCGATGCGACATCGAAATGGTTCGAGAGCGCGTCATGGGTGTCGTTCGCGGCGATCAACGATCCGGAGACCGCCGAATACATCTCGCGGCGATGCGGAAACACGACCGTCGAGGTCGACCAGCTCAGCCGGACATCGCAGATGTCGGGATCGTCGCGAACACGCTCGAAGCAGTTGGCCGCTCGGCCGCTGATCCTGCCAGAGGAAGTGCTGCGCATGCGAGGTGACGAGCAGATCGTTTTCACGGCGGGCAACCCGCCGCTCCGGTGCGGGCGCGCGATCTGGTTCCGGCGGGAGGACATGAAATCGGTCGTGGCTGAGAACCGATTTCACAAAGAACATTCCTCGGCAACGTAGTGATTGGAGGCGCCCGTCGCGAACAGCAAGAATTGGATCAACGTCTCTGCCGCTGAACCCAATACTCTGATCCCCTGCTTGTCAGAGATCGCGATCTGTCGACAATGGATTGCAACTGGAGGGGACCATGTTGTTTCTCAAATGGCTGTTTCGCAAATCGAGTACAAGAGATGGAGACGTTCGGCCGAGAGCAGAAGGCTGGGCGATTTCAGAGAACGGCAGCCCGACGATGGTCGATGGGCAAACTCGCATCACCGTCTTTCCTCAGGACCGTGATTGGAAGTTTTGTATTGCCGATGTCGATGACCGGAATGACCCATATTTCTCCGATGTCTATTCCAGTGAAGTAGCTGCGAAGGAGGAAGCGCTCGCGCATCTCCGCGGTGAGCCTACCGTCCATGAGCCGCTTTCTGCATCACGCACTGAAGATCGTCGCGATCAATGGGAAGCCCATATTCGCGCTCGATCAGTTCTAATTGAGGAAATACAGAAGCTTCTTTCGGAGAACCCCGAGCTTGGCATTACCGCCTTGCGTAAGCCGGAAGCCAAGGTGTCGAGCCACCTCAAACAGCTGAAATGGCAGATCGCCGAGTACCATCGTGCGGGCGTGTCGGCGTCCATGACTGCTCAGTCTGAGCGCCAAGAGGCTGTTCTTTCGGGACTCGCCGACGAGATCGGCGAACGGATAAAGGCAAAGCAGGCGCAGCGCCCGGCTCGCAAGCCGCCCGTCTCGGACAGTCAGTTGTCGCCCGATCTGGCTGGAAAGGTCGATGATGTCATCGGCTTGCTCGCGAACCAGGAGGTGGTCGTTGCCGAAGAGCAGGCGCGACTTCACCGGAACTCAATAAGAGCGACGACAGACAGAATGCTGGAGAAAGGGATCACCTATGGCCAAGCGTCAAATGGACCGGACTTCCTGAACCAGGACGAAAGCTCGTTCCGCGCCTTCATGAAGACCGCAGACCAGGATCTTGGATGGCAGTGCGACACTGTCTCCGATGCCTTCAGACGGTATCTTACCTCGGGAGAAATTCCGGCGCCGCACTATCCCATGAGGGTCGCTGTTTTGCTGCGTAAGGAAAAAGATTTCGAGCGGGAGAAG
>Ga0310345_10000928_pt1 | contig 35910 bp, 30 predicted proteins | sample HC15DNA20500_MG_FD_204667 | JGI IMG/M metagenome (GOLD analysis project Ga0310345, IMG submission 204667) | Marine microbial communities from station ALOHA, North Pacific Subtropical Gyre - HC15-DNA-20-500_MG | ecosystem: Environmental > Aquatic > Marine > Oceanic | place: Pacific Ocean: North... | reverse complement strand
GGATCACTATTCGGGCATCCTGGGAGGGATCGGAGCGTTCTTCTTCAGGTTCTTCATCATGATTTTTAGCATGTTTTTCTTTTTTCGAGACGGTGATCTTCTCTTGCGGGAGCTGAAGACTCTGATCCCGATGGTGCCCAAGTACAAGGACATGGTGGTCGCTCGACTGAGGGAGGTCACCTATGCCACCTTTTTCGGAATCTTCGGGACCGGCATCTGCCAAGGGGTGGTCGCAGGACTGATCTTCTGGGGACTCGGAATCAACAACCCCACCCTCTGGGCTGCGGCAACAGCACTCGTTTCTCTCATACCGGTGATTGGGACCGCCACGATCTGGGTGCCACTTTCGATCTATCTGATTCTGACCGGATATCTAGGCAAGGGAATCGTTCTCCTGGTATTGGGTTCGATTTTCATTGGGCTGGTTGATAACTTTGTTCGTCCCCTCATCATAGGGGGTAGGTCGGAAGGCATGCACCTGCTGCTGGTGTTCTTTTCCCTCGCCGGTGGTCTCATTCTATTCGGGGCCTCAGGGCTCGTCCTTGGACCTCTGATTAGCGCTCTGTTGGTGACCTTTTTGGATATCTACCGAGCGGAGTTCAGGGAAGAGCTCTGAGCTGGAGCTTCAAGAATTCGTCGCACGTCGAAACGTCTGAACGCCGCTACTTCCCGAACGCTGCGGCGAATGGGGCCAGTGCTCCTGGGGGTGGAACTGAGCTTAAACGTCCTTGCCTTTGCTATTGCCACGACTCCATCCGCACGGGCAAAGGCAAAAAGCACCACGCTCTATACGTGAAAGTGTCCGAGCGGGCCGTTTCCATGGCCCAGCGCGAAGCTGTGCCTAATCGCCTCGGTCACATACTCTTTGGCCCGAATCACGGCCTCCTTGAGATCCAGCTGGTGGGCCAGGCAGGCAGCAACCGCCGAAGCAAAAGTACAACCGCTACCGCGAGTGTTCTGGGTGTTGATGCGTGGCCCCTCCACCAGAGTGAATCCGTCGTGGTCTAAGAGGTAATCGGTAGAACGCTCTGGGTCGGGAAGGTGACCCCCTTTTATGATTACAGCCTGAGGGCCTAGGCCAAGGATATCCCGGGCCGCAGCCTCGATCTCTTGCTCACTTCGGATCCGTCGTTGAACCAGGAACTCTGCTTCCGGAATGTTAGGTGTGACGACGGTGGCAAGAGGCAGCAGACGTTTCTTGAGCACGGTGACGGCTTCGTCCTGAATCAGGGAGTCTCCCCCGGTGGACCTCATCACCGGATCGACCACCAGCAACTCGATACGGTAACGCTCCAGATGAGCTGCCACGCTCTCGATGATTTCTGCGCTGGGCATCATACCTGTCTTGACCGAGTTGGCGCCGATGTCCTCGAGGACGACTTCGATCTGGCGTCCCACCTGATGACAGGTTAGCTCGACCACCTCGTAGACCCGTCGAGTGTCCTGTGCGGTCACACAGGTGACGACGCTCATTCCGTGGACGCCCAAGGCCCCAAAGGTTTTCAGATCGGCCTGAATTCCAGCACATCCAGAACAATCAGAACCGGCTATCGTCAGCACTCTCGGGATCAAGCTCATTGGATCATACTACTAGACTGAGAAAGACTAGCCCGCATTTCTCATCGCTGGTCTACTGTGTCGCCGCAATCATCCGCCCTGGCTGTGTTACGCTCCTTCGGCCTCCTCGACGTACTGCATGAGTACGACTGGACTGCGGGGGCCTCGGTCGCAAGCCTTCCCAGGACGGCCCTTGCGGCGCCTCGCTACGACAAGTGATGAGAAATGCGGGCTAGTGCGGCTCGCCATAAGTTCTGAGCCAGGGGACAGTAGTCAATCGTTGTCGCTGGCTAAGCGTCGCGAGCGAGTGCAACAACGCCAGCGGCGAACAGGGGCTGCTGAACACTGGTTCAGAACTTATGGCGCGCTGCACTAGACTAAACCGAGGGGCCAAGGATCTGAGCCTCTCCCATTCTTTCGCAGGGCTGGAGGTTTGTGGTAACCTGTTTTTATCGTTTTTTGATTCGGAAGGAGATGGTCTATGGCCTCTGGTGGAGATAAACTGATCTACTTTATGGTGGGTGGCTTCGTGGGCGCTTCGGTCGCCCTTTTATTGGCACCTAGATCAGGAGCGGAGACTCGAGATCTGTTGGGTGATCGCTACCGCGAGGGGAGCGGGCGAATCGGTGAGACGCTTCGTTCGGGAACGGAAGTGGTTGTTGACAGATCCAGGGAGTTTGCAGATCGCGCCAGCGAGACCATCGGGAGAAGTCGCGACACTCTGAACCGGCAGAAGGAACAACTCTCTGCTGCGGTCGAGGCCGGGCGTCAGGCCTACGAGGCGGAGAAAGACCAGTTACAGGACTCCGAGAAGACTGAGGAGCCTCCTTCCGGCAAGGGAGACACACCCCCTGAGGCGACGAAGAAAGAAGCGAAAGACAAGTCCGCCAGCTAGGACCCGACGCTTCTCTGTGGTTCACGATTCTGATTGACCGGATCGCTCGATGTTGAATCATCTCAACGCCGAAGCACTCTTGCTGATTTTTGTTGGAGTAGCAGCGTTTGCTTTTGTGCTGCAGAGTGTTTCGATCTGGCTGGCAAGTCGAGCTGTACGCAAGACCGTCGAAAGTGTTCAGGAGCAGACGGCCTTCCTTGAGAACGAGATCCAGTCGCTGACTGAAAAGCTTGGTGATGTCACCGAGCGGCTCAAGCCGGTTGCCGGTCTCGCCGACGAGTTTAACTCCAATGCGCGCGCCGCGATGGACCTGTTTCGTGAGCGTTCCGAGGACATAGACCAGCTAATTAAGGAATTGGTCCAGGTGGGTCGTGAGCAAGCTTCTAAGGTGGACTATATCGTCACCGACACCGTCGAGAAATTTGAACAGACCACGGACGTGATTCAAGAGAGAGTGGTCAATCCGGCAATCGAGATCTCCTTGTTTCTGAAGGGCATCCGTTCCGGACTGGACTATTTCTTTGCCAAGAAGCCTGATCGCGGCGACGGGAAGTCCTACTCCAAAGAAGAATTCCTTAGTTGACGGGGGGCTCAATCCCCCATCTCAGCAACACGCCTCCCCAGGTAAACCCGGCACCGAACGAGACCAACAAGACGTGGTCTCCCTTCTTCAGGCGGCCGCTCAGATGTGCCTCGGTCAGCCCGATTGGGATTGTACCCGCAGTCGTGTTGGCGTAGCGGTCGATGTTGATGAGGACCTGATCCGGTCGAAGTTTTAGCCGGTCCATCGACGACTTGATGATTCTGAGGTTCGCCTGATGGGGGACGTAGAGCGTGAGCTCTTCCGTAGTAAGTCCATTTCGCTCGAGTATTCTAGCCGATGTCTCTACCATCAGCTTTACCGCAAACTTGAAGACGTTGCGCCCGTCCTGATACACGTAGTGCATCTTCCGCTTAACGGTTTCGGAGGTTGCCGGATTCAGGCTTCCCCCGGCAGGCATATAAAGGTGTTTTCCGCCGGCGCCGTCACAGCCCAGAAGTGCGTCCAAAATTCCAACGTTTTCTTCCTCGGTGGGTTCCAGCAGGGCAGCTCCGGATCCATCGCCAAAAAGGACACAGGTCGAGCGGTCCTCGAAGTCTATGATGCTGCTCATCACGTCGGTTCCGACCACCAGGACCCTCTGGTGCCGCCCCGTCTCGATGAACTGAGAGGCAGTAGCCAAACCGAAGAGGAACCCCGAGCAAGCTCCTGAAAGATCGAACCCCCAGGCCTTGCTTGCGCCGATCTTCTCCTGGATGACGCAGGCGGTGGAAGGGAACATCATATCGGGGGTAACCGTGGTGACGATGATCAGATCAATGTCTTCGGGGGTGTAGTTCGTGCGGCTCAGTGCGTCCTCGATCGCCTTCACCGAGAGGTCGCTGTTGGCCTCGTCCTGGCCAATGATACGGCGTTCGGAGATCCCGGTCCGATCGCGGATCCATTCATCTGAAGTATCGACCAGTTTGGTCAGGTCGTCGTTTGTGACGCGTTTCTCGGGCACATGCATGCCTATGGCGGTGATGTTTGCACGAACCTTCTTCAATCGGATTCTCCTCGCGCTCGCTGGTATGCGGTCCACAGCCTAGGTCGTCGTATCCTCGCTGTCAAGGTTTGTAAGTCGCCGTTGGAATCTTTGATTTTGATAGGAATCTAGTTTCTGCGAAGTGGTGTCCAATGGATCATTCAGCCTTTGGGATCTGGGATTGTTCTAACCGGGGAGCAAAGGACTGTTCGATAATTTCGACCTCGGACGGCACGTTGAGTTGGAACTTGGAATCGGATATCCGCACATTTTCTTTGAACTCGGTAAAGATATAGTCGATCCGGTCTCCGATCGGCTCTATGACCGCTAGACGGTAGATGCGGTGCGAAGCAGGAAAGAGTTCGACCAATACGTGCGTGAACTCGGGTTGGTGTTGCCGGGGAGTCAGTCGCAAGAGTACGGTTTCTTCCCCCACTGGCTGCTCTTCCTGTTCCCAGCTAGTAGCGAAATCCCGCTGTATATTTCCCATGCCGATCAGGAAGAGAAGAGGGGTCTGGACGTCTTCCAAGTCGAGCTCGGAGACCGTGACCTGCTTGTCTTTCGGGACATAGAAGTAGGCGTTCTTTCCGTCCGCGACGAAGAGCTTCCGGTACGGCTGCTCGTATTCCCAGTACATCTTTCCAGGTCTCTTCATCATCACGATGCCAGACTGGGAATCTTCCCTTCCAGAGCGGCGGAGCTCCTTTTGTTGGAAGCGGGCGGAAAAGGTCCGGATCCCCTCATGCTTTTCTTGTAGTTGTGCGACCATTGTTTCCAGCTGTTCCGCGGTCCGAACCGGAGGCTGGGCATTGAGGGTTGCAAACAGGGCAGGGATCAGGAACCAGACTGGAGAAGGAAGATTCGGAGCAGTGGGTGGGCTGTCATTAGGCTCCTCGGAAGCTTCCCCGAAACTACTCGTCCCGAAAAAGTTCTGAAAGAGGATGATGAAAACGCCGCAGGTAATCGCCGCATCCGCCACATTGAAAATGGGCCAGGAAAAGCTGTTCCTCCAATGGAGTTCCAGAAAGTCAATGACGTACCCTCTCAGAAGCCGATCTGAGAAATTTCCCAGGATACCTCCCTCGAGCAGTGCCAGCGAAAACATGATGCTGCGCTCGCCAATTGAATTGGTCCAGAGATAGTAGACCACGATCACGACGGCGATGATGGCCATCAGAGAGAGTAGAATAGGTTTCCACTCGGACTCCGTGGAGTGAAACAGCCCAAATGCAATGCCCTCGTTCCGAACGTAGTGAATCGTGAAAAACCCCTTGATGACCGGGAAGTACTGAAGCCAGGGCGTGCCGTGAACCCACCATTTGGTAATTGCGTCCAGTGCGAAAACAAGTAGACCAATTCCCATGAAGAAAAGTCGCAGAGCCGTCTCGTTTCTCCCGGACGGGATAGTGGATACACTCACTCCGTGACCCCCAGTTCCTCAAGAATGGAGTAGCAGCGAGAACACACTCCTGGAAGATCGTGGTGAGTTCCAACGGACTCCAGATAGTTCCAGCAGCGCTCGCATTTCTGGGCATCGCTTCTGTCGACTTTTACTTGAACTTCATATGCCGACAAAGCCTCTTCTTTCTCGAGTACGACATCAGAGACGATGAAGAGAGCTGCGAGGGTCTCTGAAAAACCCTTGAGGTAGGTAAATCCGTCCTGGCCGCAGCTTATCCTCACCCGGGCTTGTAGGGAGTTGCCAATCTCCCTTTTCTGTCGGGAAATCTCCAATGCCTTGCTCACCTGTCCACGGATTTCGATGAGTCGCTCCCAGTGATCCAACAGTTTGTCGTCGCGGTAGGCATGAATTTCCTTGGAGAACTCTGCCATGTGGACCGAAGCCGTCGGCGCTCCGGTAGGGTAGAGATTTCTCCATACTTCTTCTGAAGTAAACGGCAGGATCGGAGCCAGGAGGCGAACCAGAGTGTCTAGAATTCTGAACAGGGCGGTTTGGGCAGAGCAACGCAGGGTAGAGTCAGCTGCAGAGATGTAGAGTCGGTCCTTGAGGATATCGAGGTAGAAGCTGGAGAGATCGACGATCGAGAAGTGATAGAGGCTGTGGTAGACCAGGTGGAGCTCGAAGTCCTTGTAGGCGTTTTCGACTCGTTCTGCAACCGCGGCTGTGCGGGCCAGGGCCCAGCGATCCAACTCAGTCAGGTCCTCGTCCGCGACCGCCTTTGCGGGGTTGAAGTCGTGTAGGTTGCCGAGTAGAAAGCGGTGCGTGTTGCGCAGCTTTCGGTAGGCTTCGCGCAGGCGAGAAAGGGTCTCCTCGCCCAGCCGGACGTCTTCGGTGTAATCGATCGACGCCACCCAAAGGCGAAGAATCTCGGCCCCGTTCTGCTTCATCACATCCAGAGGAGAAATGACATTGCCGAGGGACTTGGACATTGCCCGGCCCTCGTCGTCCAGGGTCCAGCCATTGCAGATGACGGTGCGGTAGGGTGCCGCGTCGCTCACTCCGACGGCAACCAGAAGAGAGCTGTGAAACCAACCCCGATACTGATCTCCGCCTTCTAGATAGACGTCGGCCGGCCAGGCCAGATCTGGGTTTCCTCTCAAGACGACGTGATGGCTGACACCGGAATCGAACCAGACGTCCAGGATATCGGTTTCCTTCCGGAAATCAGTGGAGCCGCAACCACACCGCGTGCCTGGCGGCAATAGTTCGGCCGCAGTACGAGCGTACCAGGCATCAGCGCTCTCGGCCTCGAATATGTTTGCTACGTGATCGATGATCTTCTTGTCCAGCAGAACTTCGCTGCACTTCCGACAGTAGAAAACCGTAATGGGAACTCCCCAAACCCTTTGGCGACTGATGCACCAGTCTGGGCGGCTGCCAATCATCTTGCTGATACGTTCTTCTCCCCATGCAGGAATCCAGCGCGCCTTGGAGATTTCTCTTAAGGCCCTTGCCCGAAGATCCTCATGATCCATGCCGATGAACCACTGGGGAGTGGCCCGAAAAATTACAGGGTTACGGCAGCGCCAGCAGTGGGGATAGCTGTGCACGAAGTCCTGTTCCGCCAGCAGCATGTTCTCTTGGGCCAGAAAATCGTTGATCCTCCGGTTCGCCTCGAACACCGGCATCCCCGCGAAGTGAAGCACATCCGGATGAAAGCTCCCAGAATCACTGACGGGACAGTAGATCTCCAGCCCATTCTCGATTCCCATCCAGTAGTCTTCTTCTCCATGCCCTGGAGCCGTATGGACCACTCCTGTCCCCTGTTCCAGCGTGACGTGTTCTCCGAAGATCGTCTTGGACTCCTGATCTAGCCAGGGATGTCTGCTCTGCAACTCAGAGAGGTCCTTTCCTTTGGCTGTTCTCAAGATGCGGTAGTCCGAGAAACCCACTTGCGTCGCCACCGATTTCACCAGGTCGCGGGCCAGAATCAGGATTTCCCCTCCCGTTTCCACGAAGGTGTATTCCAGCTCGGGATGGAAGGCCAAGGCTAGGTTGGCGGGCAGTGTCCAGGGCGTGGTGGTCCAGATCAGAACCGAGATCTGTCTGCCCGACAAGTCCGGTCCGCCGCTAGGCAATCCTCCTGTTACTGGGAACTTGACGAACACCGCGAGGCTGGTGTGATCGCCGTACTCGACTTCGGCTTCGGCCAGTGCGGTTTCGCAGGTGATACACCAGTGAACCGGTTTGAGTCCCTTGTAGACGCTTCCGTTCTCCACGAAGTTTCCCAGCAAGCGTGCCGTCTCGGCTTCGTAGCTGCTGTTCATGGTGAGGTAAGGGTGGTCCCAATCCCCAAAGATACCGAGTCGTTTGAATTCTCCTCTCTGAATGTCGACGAACTTCTGAGCATATTGCCGACATTGTTGGCGCACCTTCAGGAAATCGAGGTCTTGTTTCACCTTTCCCACTACCTTGATTTCGATGGGGAGTCCGTGGCAGTCCCAACCGGGAACGTAGGGGCAGTCGTATCCCTCCATGGTCCTGGACTTGACGATGAAGTCTTTGAGGAGTTTGTTGAGTGCGTGTCCCAGGTGGATGTGGCCGTTCGCGTAGGGCGGCCCGTCATGGAGAATGAAGCGTGGTCGGCCTTTCCTCGACTGCTGGATCTTGCCATATAGATCCATGTCTTCCCATTCCTGGAGGAATCGAGGCTCCATGGAAGGAAGGTTGGCCTTCATCCCGAAGCCTGTCTTCGGAAGGTTGATGGTCTGTTTCAAGTCGATTGTATTGTCCACCAGGTACTCCCCACGGTTCGGTATTGGCAAAAAGAGCCATTATATGAAGAAACCCTGGCTGTTCGTCAGCTATTTTCGGTGAGCAGTCGGCAGTCGGCAGTGGGCGGTGGGGAGTGAGCAGTGAGCGGCTTGTAGATCGCAGCAGGCTGTAAATCACTATTTTCGGCAGTGTTCAAATGCCGCAGGACCTGGAAAAGGGGAAGATAGGATCGGAAGTCAAACGAGGCTAGCGGAGGTTGAACTGGACTTCTATAGTGGCCAGGACATCGACTGGATTGCCGTTGAGAGTGCCAGGTCGAAAGCGCCAGTTGGATGCGATTTCCTGTATGGCCTGCTCTTCCAGCCCGTGCCCAAGGGCTCTGAGCACCTTGAAGCTATCCACTGACCCATCCTTGCGGATGATCGCCTGAAGCCAGACGACACCCTGAACCTTGGCCTTGATGGCGTCGTCGGTGTAGCTTGGCGTGGTTTGGACGATGGGAACGGGATTGCTGACACCACTCCCATATTTGTAGACGCCGCTACCGTCTCCGGTGGCAGGTCCAGCCCCGGACGCCGGACCGGTTCCAGTGCCGACGCCCTTACCCTGCCCACGTCCACCCGTTCCGACCGGTCCTGGAGGAGCCTGAATGTCGTTCAGGTCCAGCTCGGTCGTCAACTCTTTGCGGATCTGAGGGGCCTTCTCTGCCTCCAGCTTTCGGATAGGCTCGGGGGCCAGCGGAGTGGGATCGGGGATGGGTACCAATATGGGTTTGGGCTTGACTATCACCGGCTCTGGCTTGGGAGGTGCTGCCTTGGGACGCTCGCCCCCTCCCAGGAGGGCGGCTGGCCTGGCTAGACTCTTGAGGACGAGTACGTCTTGCGTCGGTATCAGAACGGTGTCTCCAAAGGACGGGAAGACGATCAGAAACAGCAAGATATGAAACAGAATCGCCAAAATAGCGGCAGTGCGCAACGGCTTTCGGTCTTCGAAATCGAGGTCGAAAAGGTTGTAGGGATCTCTAGCGTACTGAAGTTGTGCTGGCTGAAACTTCAGACCAAGTAGCCGTTCCAGGTAGTCTCTCACGCTGTCACCAAAGACTCAGCTAGCGAACAATTGTGCTGAAGTTGCGCTGCTGGCAACATACGTCCTTTATACTAGGGAAGCCCCAATGCCTTCGTCAACTTTTCCCGATTCCTTTTTGTGAGATGGCTCTCGCGAAGAAAAGTATCACCGATAACGGTTCCATGACCGGAAAAAGTGTCATTGGCATTCCAGGTTTCCCGCTTTATTCCTCGGATGGCTTCCGTAGGAGTGTCGGGTAGATCGAACGGATCCAAGCCTGAGTCCTCCGTGGGACGCCTGCTGGATTTTGCACGAGGTCCCGATGCAAGCGGGTCAGGTCTTCCACCGTATCGATGTCGTACCAGGAGGGCAGCAGAAAGTACTCGTCGCGATTGAGCTTCGCTTTCGTCTGTTCCAGAACCTCTCCGGTTCCCCAGTCGATGTCCGAAAAGAGATCTTGTCTAGGTTGGGATAGACCGATCAGGTAATAGCCTCCATCCTCGGCGGGGCCGAGCACGATAGGGTGATCCTCGAGTTCCAGAAACGCCTTTTCGATGAAGTCGGTGGGCAGGGTAGGGGAGTCACTGCCCACGAAGAGGACCCTGTCCCACTGGGTGGAAACGTCCTGATAGGCCTTCCAGAGTCGTGCTCCCAGGTTCTCTCCTTTCTGGATTCCCAACTCCAGACAAAGGGGTAGCCCCTGTTCTTCAGCGAACTTCTGTCCCTCCTTTCTGGAACAGGCGGCCAGGTAGAGGAAGCGTTGCAAATTGACGCCCGAGGTCCGCTCGACGGTATCGAGAAGCAGTGCCTGATGCAGCGCAAGGCACGCCTCGGCCCCAAGAAAGGGCTGCAGCCGGGTCTTTACCTCACCCAAACGGGGATAGCGCCCAAAGATGGCCAGGGCCCCGTTCAAGGGGTTGCCCCGTGCCAAAAGATGTAGTCTTTCCAGCTATCGGGGACGTTCGGCTGGCGGATGAGCTGGTGGGGTATCTTGAAGGGAGAGCCGGAGGGAGCCTTGGGCTGACGCAGCAGATCCAGACCCGCCTCTGTAGGACTGCGCTTGCCTTTCTTGCGGTTACAGTCGATGCAACAGGTCACGATATTCTCCCAGGTCTTCAGACCCCCGCGTGCTACCGAAACGACATGGTCGTAGGTCAGATGGCTGAGGTCGGGTCTCACGCCGCAATATTGGCATCGATATCCGTCGCGAGCGTACAGATTCGCTCGGGTGAACCTCACTCGATTGTAGCTGTGTCCAATCTTTACGTATTGACGCAGTCTCAGAACGGCCGGCAATCGAATGCTGATTGAAATACTGTGGATCCGACGGTCGTATTCAGCGAGTACTTCGACCTTCTCCTGAAAGAGCATTCGGAGCGCACGTTTCCAGGAAACAATCTGCAGGGGCTCGTAGGTAGCATTCAGGATGAGGGTGTGTTCCAAGGAAGCCGTTCAGAGCCCTTCCCACACGGCGATCTAACCTTCGAGTATCCCGGTCCTGGGATCGGGATCGTATTTCTTTGAAACCGACGGTAGTACGGTAACCCGAGGCGAGCCACGCGTTTTTTTTGTTAGACTAGACGATACCATGAAGCAGGTCACCACTCTGTTGATATTCTGCATTGTCGGATCCTTTTTGCTTCTGGAAGCGGCAGACAAGCAATCCCAGCGTGAACTGACCTTGTTCTTCACCGGCTATGTTGAAGGAAACTTCGAGCCCTGCGGCTGCAAGTCGGGCCCCTATGGAGGTTTGGCTCGCCGGGCGGGCTACATCTCTGATTATCAGAAGAGTGGGGGAGGCAGCTCCATACAAGTCGATGCAGGAAACTACTTCCAGATGATAGGGCCGTACTCTGATGTAGTGAATCGGCTGATGTTGGATAGTCTCGAAGTGTTTCCAGTCCAGGTCCTCAACCTAGGCAGCGAAGATCTTATGTTTTGGAGCAAGCTGTCAGAGGCATCCTTTGCCTCTACCCAGGTAATCTCGACGAACCTGGTCCGAAGCAATACCAGCTTGCCTTCACCCAAGCGGTATGCGATGGTTCAGATTCCAGCTGACTCAGGCACGACTGGAACACCCTTGAAAATCGGCTTTCTCGGATTGATCGACCCAGCTCGAGTCAAGCCCAGATCCGGTTTTCGGGGCCGTGATCCTTTCGAGGTGTTGTCTGAGGTCGTGCCCGAACTGTCCGGGAAAGTTGACCTTATCGTGGTTTTAGCGGATCTTCCCCGGAAGCTAGCCATCGAGGTTGCCCGTAAGCATTCGGAGGTCGGAGCTGTCCTGGTGGCGGAGCGCGGTTCTCGAGTGGAAGAGGCCGTGCGGGTGAACAACGCCATCATAGCGTCGGGCGTGGATCGAGGACGTTTTCTGGGAGAGTTGATCTTGAATCTGGATCAGAAGGGAAAGGTTGTACGCTGGGACTCAGAATATGTTGCACTAAAGGAGGGCATGACCGAAGATCCAGTGTGGCTGGAGCGGCAAGCTGAAGTTGCCAGGCACCTGTACGGAAGTCCCGGTGCGGCCGATTAACTCCCTGTTCTCCGGATGGCTACAACAAGTCACGCGGGACGACCAGATTGCCCTCATTTTTCTCGTCGAGCTGTGGCCGCAGATTGTTGGCGAAGGGCTAGCAGATCAGGCCAGGCCGGTGGCACTCGATAAACGGGTTCTCACCCTCTCTGTTCCTAGTGAGGCCTGGGGAAACGAACTCTCCGACTTGGGGAGAACGATTGTAAAGAGAGTCAATGCTTTCTGGAGCTACTCTCTGATAAGAAAAGTGGAATGTAAGGTCCGAGCTGGCTAGTCGGCGCCTCGCACATCCCGTGCAGGGTCTGCTTCTACGCTTCTGGGCGAGCGAGGATCCCTGGATCGCCGGGTTCTGGTTGCAGGACCGCTTGAACCGGCACAGGGTAGAACAGCCCCAGCCTCTGAAGTATTGGAGTGATTAGCTGTCTCTTAAGGGTCTGCGCAAGAATAACTTGGTAGAATTGGCGCTCAGATTTGCGTCAGATTTGGCCGCGAACGATTGAGCGAAACCGCAGGCGTAGCCGGGTCTACGTTAAGGATTTCGCGATTGAGGAGCGGCCGACGATGGTGGGAAGATTTGATATGCCAAAATGCCAAGTTGTTCTTGCGCGGACCCTAAGTGCGGTACGCACGCATTAGCAAGCCCGTAATATAATGAGAAACTCATGCGTCAATTTTTGACTCTCCTTATCGCTCTCTTGATGTCGGCTATGCTGGCGAAGGCAGAGAGGGCCTACGGCACGATCAATCCCAGTTTGATCCAGGAAGATCTGTTCTTCGATATCAACACACTCCCGGTCCAGATCGGAGATCGAAACGATCTCAACTTTGCTCCCAACATTGTTTTCACAGCGGACTCCACCCAGGCTTTCGTCAGCTTTCCCGCTTCGGATACCGTGATGGCGTTCGATCCCAAGAGTGGTGCGGTGCTTGCGCTGATTCCGGTAGCACAGACGCCGAATCTGATCGTGATGATGCCAGACGAAAAATCACTGCTGGTTGTCTGTCTCTTTTTCCGAGAAAATGCGAGGGCAGATGTTTTCGGCGACGAAACCAAGGGAGCGATTTGTCGGATCGATGTCGAGACTCTGGCGGTCGAGACCCTGGAAATGACGGGGACTTTCTTCTCTTTTGTCAATAACCTGGTCGTCATGCCCGATGGGAAGTCCGGATTCATTGGCTCTTCGGGGACAGACGAAGTCATCCGATTAGATCTAGAGTCTTTTCAGGAGCTTGCCCCGCGGATAGAGCTCCCAGGGGGCACTCGACCGTCTTCGATTACCCTGGCACCTGATGCCAGTTTTTTCACCCTGCTGACGGTGGGATCCGAACTGTTGTCACCGGGTGAGGAACCCGACGCCGTTCGAATTATTGATACGACCTCATTTTCTATCTCCGGCACCCTGGTTCCCTCAACCTTGGATCTGCCAATTCCGCTGCCGCACGACTTCGTAGCGGCCAATACAGTGGCCATCTCGCGCGATGGGAGGTTTGCCGTCGTGGCCGATCGAGAGCTTGGCCAGTTGTCGACGCTTCCAGAGCTTGCAGTTGACCATGCCCTTCTCCTCGATCTGAGCGAGGGAACAACCCTTAAGAGCTTTGGCATATCGGGAATTCCCAGTTCGGCCACTTTGAGTCCGGACGGCAAGTTGGTTGTCGTTATCAGCACCCTGGATGTGGATCTGGTGCCGCTCCCAGTTCCTGGGCCAGATGGCACCATCGATGTGGATCTGCTCGATGCGGTCCGCCTCACACCCCAGATTTCGGAGTTTCGGCCCAGCTCGCGACCTGCCTTTTCGCCAGATGGGAAGTTCCTGTTCGTGGGGGCGCCGATCGATGACGTTGTTCTGAAGATGGATCTCAGGACCTTTGAGTTTCCTCGACCGGTGCTGGTGGGTCAGAAGCTGCACGGTGCGGATGAGGATTCCAGGCCTTCCTTCTCCGCCGCTCCCCTGGAGGTTGCTTTAACGCCAGACGGGGAAGTGATGACGGTTCTCAACTTCAACTCGAGCACCATTGACCTGGTCGGCCCTAGCTATAGCTCCTTTGTACCTCGCATGGTGAGCAATGCGACCTGGTTTACCGGAATCGCGATGGCCAATCTTTCTGACGCTGAGGCGGGGCTCGATACCAGACATTTTAACAATGGCGGAATACGATTGCAGGATCTGACCGCTACCGAGGATGTGATCGAATTCGGCCCTAGCCCCAAGAGGACCCCACTGGCTCCGGGGCAGCAGTTCGCCACTACGGCAAGACTGCTGACTGAGGCCCAGCCCGTGGACTCGACCTTCGAAGGCTGGATCCACATGGACGTTGACCAGAAGGATGTCGTGGGTTTCTTCATGACGGGTGACCGTCTCCAGAACAGGCTCGATGGAGGTCTGCTCGCCACCGAGACCGCACAGCTGGTAGTGATACCGTGGATTCGAATCGACGGAGAATTCCAGACCGAAATCATCGCCCTGAGCCCCAACATCACTGGGACTGATGTGTTATTGACACTCCTCAACTATGATGGCGAGATTCTGGAGCAGACGACAAAGCTGGGTTTTGGAGGCGTCGTAACCAACGCTGCGCTGAAGGGACTGAACGGCTTTTTTAGCGACGACGTATTCGAGGGTTTCGACGGGGGGTACGTTGTGATGGAGGTTACCGAAGGTATCGTGGCGTTCGAACGCTACTTCGACGGGGAGCGTCTGGCCTCTCTGAACGGAATAGCGGTGAATGGTCCCGAAGTTGTTCCAGCAAAGAGGCTTTATTTGCCCCAGGCCGTGGCCTTCGGAGGGACCTCGACTGCCGTCACCCTCCTCTACTTCGGAGCCGGAACCACTACGGTCGAGGTCGCTTTCAAAGACGACCAGGGATCTGTGGTGGCCACAGCGGAACCCATTGCTCTCACGAACCGTCAGGGATTTCGTAGGGAACTGACCGACCTCTTCCCCGGCCTGGTGGACCGGGGCGTCTCCATCAGCGGCTGGCTGGAGATCGAGAGCAGTGGAGCGGGTATTGTTGGGAGCGCCGAACTGCAGGTGTTTTCCGGACTCGCCATGAGTGCGATTCCAGCAGAATCATCGCCCAAGAAAGCCTATGCGTTAGCTCACCTTAACAACGGCAAGGGCTTCTCTACTGGGATGGCAGTGCTTTACCCGGGAGCGGAGGGCACCGCAGAGGTCGAAATCGGCATCTACACTTCCCAGGGCGATCAGGTCGGCCAGAAGCACCTTAGCTTGGCACCCGGACATCGAGAAGTGAAACTGTTGAGTGAGCTGATCCCTGGTTTGCCTGCCCTAGCCACTGGTTATGCCAAGATCGTGTCCGATCAGCCTATCATCGTGCTTGAGCTCATTTTCTCCGATGCTCTCAACATGATGTCGGCGGTCCCCGCACAACCGCTGAGCTCTGGGCTTTGATTTGACTGCTCAGAGTGTCCTTCCTGCTGGATACCGGATTTCACTTCGGAGTTCGCTTGCTCGGTGTTCTGGGGTCTACGATTCGAAATTTCCTTGTGCTGGAGGAGGCAACCGCTAAAACCGCAGAACCAAACTGGCGAATGTCGAAGGGGAAGACTGTTGGCTTCGTCAGAGAGGTTTCTTCCTAGATGATCCAGCAAAGCGGGGTGGCTGCAAACGCTCGGAGTTTGGGATAATATGAAAAGTTGAATAAGTTGCAACAGATGGCGAAGAAGATCTATATGAGAATTCTAGCAGTAATCCTTCCAGCGCTCCTGATTCAGGTCGGCCTCGCACAAGCCTCAAGCCGCGACCTGGGCAATTCCTACTACCATTTCAGCCTCGCCAAGCTCCATGTACTGAACAAGGAGTATGGAGACGCTATCGCCGAGTTTGAAAAGGCGATTGCTTTGGATGGCGAGAGTACCGAGCTTCGGATTGAGTTCGCTGGCAGTCTGGTGAGGGCTGGAGAAATCTCGCGGGCTGTCCAGGAGGGACAGAAGGCGGTTGAGTTGGATCCTCAAAGCAGTGAGGCTCATTTCTTTCTAGGACAGATGTACTATGGCTATCAGGGTGGAGGTCAGGGCAGTCTGGCTCAGAAGGCGGTCGCGGAGTTCGAGCGTGTAGTCGAATTGGAGCCGGATCACGATGAAGCCCTCTATTATCTGGGCAAGATATATCTCGAACAACAAGATTATTCTAAAGCTGCCCAGGTCTTCGAGCGCTTGACCGATATACGTCCGGGGCTGGTGGAGGGCCATTTTCTTCGCGCCACTGCTCTGGTAGCGGTGAGGAAGGTCGATGAAGCCATCCACGTGCTAGAGAAGTCTTTGAGGATCCGAGCGGACCAGGCCGACAGTTTGAACATGTTGGCGAGCCTGTACGAACAGAAAGAGCGCTTCGACGAGGCAGTTGAGACCTACCGACAAGCACTACGTAACAAGCCGAACCTGAAATCGCAATTCCAACTCGGTACTCTGCTGATCAGACTGGGGCGTTACCCGGAGGCAGTCAGCCTGCTACGAGAGGCGGCTGCGCGCTACCCCCAGAACGTAGAAGTGCGGGTCGAACTAGGCAAAGCACTGAAGGAACAGAGGAAGTTTAGCGAGGCTGCCGAAGTCTTCCTGACGGTTTTGAAGGATGACGTCGACCACATGGAAGCGAATTTTGAGTTAGCGCGAACGCTAGGAGGGTTGGGGCAGCGGAAAAAAGCCGCAAAACGGTTCGAAGATCTGATCGCACTGGTCGAATCGAATGGGACAGACCGTTTCGTAGACCTGTTCAAGACCCATCTAGGTCTTCTCTATCAGGACATGCGCCAATTCGAAAAGGCTGTGCAGCTTTTTCGCCAAGTCGATGAAGCGAATACAGATGATCCGGATTCCAGGCGGCGTCTCATCTATGCGCTCAAGGATGTGGGACACATCGAAGAGGCCAATCGCTTAACCAAGGACCTCTTGGCCCGGTATCCCGACAATGCATTCGTTGTGATGACTCGAGCACAGATGCTTTCGTTCGCTGGTCGGGTTGAAGCCGGCGTGGAGCTGCTGAGAGAGAATCTGAATCCGGAGCGTGACTTCGAACTGCTTTACTTGACGGTGAGCCAACTTTACATGGATCACAAGAAGTATGGCGACGCCGAAGAAGTAGTGAAAGAGGGACTGGCACAGAAACGCGAAAGCCAGGCAATTCAGTTCCAGCTTGCGGCAATCTACGAGCGACAAGAGAAGGTTCAGGATGCTGAAGCCGAGTTCCAGAAGATCCTTCGGGCCAACCCCGAGCATGCCGGTGTGCTGAACTATATGGGTTACATGTTCGCCGACCGAGGTATTCGCCTCCTGGAGGCGCGCGATTACATAACAAGGGCGGTCGAAGTAGATCCCTACAATGGGGCCTACCTGGACAGTCTGGGCTGGGTCTATTTCAAGCTCAAGCAGCTTGACCTGGCAGAGACCAATCTGAAAAAAGCTGCAGAGCTTACGGATGATCCAACAATTTACGATCACCTGGGAGATCTCTACCTCGAATTGGGCCAGTACCAAAAGGCTCGCCAGTACTATGAGCAGGCGGTGTCCATTGCAGCTGATGATGAGCATGCGAGAGTCGTCGAAAAACTAGCCCAGCTGAAGGAGCGTCTCTCTCCCTAGGCCCTCTGACCGATCCATCCGGTTAAATAACGAATTTTCTTGAGACAACTAACGCTGCCTTGCTTTGCCAAGGTCAACTGGATTCTAAAGATCCTTGGCCGTCGGAAGGACGGGTTCCACCAGCTGCGCACCCTCTATCAGACGGTGGACCTGAGAGACGAGATCTCTCTGACCGCGACCCGTGATGCAACTATCACTTTGGAGGTTCAGGGGTACCCGATACCCGCCGACCCTTCCAATCTGGTCTGCCGGGCTGCCGAGCTCCTACGAGAGGCTACGGGCCGATCCCAGAAGGGGGTTCGTTTTCTTCTGCGCAAGCGGATTCCAGTTGGTGCCGGACTGGGGGGAGGCTCTAGCAACGCCGCGGTCTCTTTGCTGGGGCTGAACCAGCTCTGGAACTGCGGCCTGTCAAATAGAGAGCTCTCCGCCTTGGCGGAGAAACTGGGTTCCGACGTGCCCTTCTTTCTGGTGGGGGGGATGGCCCTCGGAGAAGGAAGGGGTGAGATCGTCTCACCCTTACCGGATCCTATTGGGAGGGAAGATCTTATCCTGCTCTTCCCGAGGCGCTCGATCTCTACTCGAGATGCTTATCAGTTTAAGGACTGGGGTCGCTGGACGGGCCAGGAGGTATTGACAAAGGACCCTGTCGAGACTACAATCCAACGCTTTTGCGCCTTAGGCACCGGAAGGATTTGGGGCTTTCTCGAAAACGACTTTGAGACCGCCCTGTTCGAGCGATATTCGTTTCTAAGAGAGACGGCCGAAGCGCTCCGCGTTGTGGGATGTGAGCGGGTTATGCTTTGTGGCAGCGGTTCGACCTTAATGGGAGTGGGAAAGCCCCCGGGCTGGTCCGGGTCGACCAAGGATTCGCTGGAAAAGTGGGGCGAAGTCTTTCCCTGCGAAACGATTTCTCGAAGGCGATACCGGGCGATCTTGCATAAGGCAGGTTTGCGTTAGGCTGTATGAGCCTTTGGCAGTGTGGATCTTTCATAACCGTGATGACGTGGTCGAGCCGTTGATCGAATCAGAAGGGCGCAGAACGAGTCCAAGCTCTCATGTCGGACTATAGCGTTTTCTCAGGCAGCGCCAATCCAGCGTTGTGCCAGCATATCTGCCAATACCTGGGAGTGTCCCTGGGCGAAGTCAAGCTTACCCGTTTCAGCGACGGCGAGGTCAACTTCCAGATATTGGAGAATGTTCGGGGCAAGGACGTTTTCCTGGTCCAACCGACCTGTCCTCCCGTCAGCGAGAATCTGATGGAACTGCTCATCATGGTGGATGCCTTCAAGCGATCCTCAGCCCAGAGGATTACCACCGTGCTTCCGTACTACGGCTACGGGCGCCAGGATCGCAAAGACAAACCTCGAGTCCCGATCTCGGCCAAGCTGGTTGGGGATCTGCTGTCGGCGGCCGGGACGCACCGGCTGCTAACCTTGGATCTGCATGTGGGGCAGATTCAAGGGTTCTTCGACATACCCGTGGACCATTTGTTCGCGACCCCAGTAATACTCGAGTATCTCAAGGAGTTGAACCTCGAGAACCTGACTGTGGTTTCACCGGACGCTGGAGGTGTTGAACGAGCACGTTTCTATGCCAAGCGCCTGGGCGCAAACCTGGCAATTATCGACAAGCGGCGGATCGATGACAACGAAGCCGAAGTCATGAATATTGTCGGGGACGTCGAGGACAAAGACGTAATTATCGTAGACGATATGATTGATACCGCGGGTTCCATGGTGCGCGCCACGGAAGCGCTGCGGCTCCAAGGGGCACGCAGGCTGTTCGCGGTGGCCAGCCACGCCGTCCTCTCGGGCCCGGCCGTCGAGAGACTGATGGCGTCGGAGTTTGAAGCGGTGATTGTGACCAACAGCGTTTTCTTGTCGGAGCAAAAGAAGGTTTCCAAGCTCAAAGTCCTGAGCGTAGCGCCCCTGTTGGGAGAGGCGATCAAGTCGATTCACGAAGAGAGCTCAGTGAGCAGACTCTTTGTAAACTAAGTACACCGTTTCATAAATACGGTAACGTTTGCAGATGGGGCTTGCGAGGCGAGATCAAGGCAGGAGGAGGAAGACAATGCCTGGCCATCTTCGACGACGACCAACGCAGAGATCGTCCGCAACCCCCATCTGCCCTCCGGGTGGCGACGGGACGGGCCGATTTCTTTGTCGCGCCTTCTCCACTATGGCAAGGCATGGCGTTCGGCGGCGCTTCGCGAACTCGACCCGTCGCGCTCGCCACAAACGTTGCCGTATTTATGAAACGGTGTACTAAGTACCTCGCCATTGTGAGGCGAGGGGAGGTTCGAAGCAAATGGCAGAAGTGACGGTTGATGCCGAGATTCGACAGGAATTCGGGAAGAACGCGAATCGGCGCACGCGAGCTAGCGGTCGAATTCCGGCCATTGTGTATGGGAGCGGTCTCGATTCGATTGCGGTATCGGTCGATCCCAAGGACCTCGAGAGGATCCTGCGCACAGGAGCAGGGCACAACACGATTTTCAAATTGATCTTCGAAGGGAATGCCAAGAACGTTCTGATTCGGGACTTTCAGGTAGATCCGGTCACGGAGGAGTTCCTTCACGCAGACTTCCACACGGTCATCATGGATCAGTTGATGACGTTCCAGGTACCCGTGGAGGCCGTTGGGATCGCAGAGGGTGTGAAACTCTACGGCGGAGTGCTGGATACAGTGCTCCGAGAAATTGAGTTGGAATGTCTTCCAACCGATCTGCCTGACCATATCAGGGTGGACGTCAACCATCTTGGAGTGGGAGACTCCTTGCGGGTTGGCGATGTTGAATTCGACGAATCTAAGATCCAGGTCCTCTCCGATTCTGGACAGGTCGTGTTTAACGTGATTCCACCGGCGGTAGAGGAAGAAGAGGAGGAGGAAGAGGTGGTCGAGGAAGAGGCAGAGCCCGAAGTGCTCAAGAAGGGGAAAGCGGACGAGGAGGCCGACGGGGAGTAGCCTCTGTTATATGTACTTGCGGGACTCGGCAACCCCGGACTCCGGTACTCGAACACCCGACACAATCTGGGCTTCATGCTGGTTGACCGACTTGCCAGTGAGTCGGGGGAGAGGTTCGACCATCTTCTCCCGACCTGTCAGGTATGCCCAGTGCGGCGCTTGGATCGGCGATTGATTCTGGCCAAGCCGATGACCTACATGAATCGCAGTGGGGTGGCAGTGAGGGAGCTTCTTGCCTGCTACTCGGCGGATCCCAGTCAGCTGATCGTTGGTTACGACGATGTCGCTCTTCCACTCGGGAACATCCGGCTTCGGCTCAAGGGCAGTTCTGGTGGACAGAAGGGCATGCAGTCGATTATCGATGCGGTGGGAACCACCGAGATTGCGCGTTTGCGAATGGGAATCGACGGTGAGCGCTCCTCCGCGGATTTGACGGAGTATGTCCTGTCAAAGTTTGGCCGGAAGGAAAGGCTGATCGTTGAGGAGGTCCTCGATCAGGCAGTTGTGGCAGTTGATGCGATTTTGACTCATGGGTTTGCTCACGCTATGGCTCTGTATAACAGGCGCGCCGAGTCTATCGACGAGTCTGAAGGGAAAGGGTAGGGAGTGTTGATGATTTATCTGACGTTTGTGATGGCCCCTCAGGGGCTGGTGAGTTCTCTGATTCTGGCCGCTGTTGCCGGACTGGTAGCTGCAGGTCTGATCTACGTTTTCCTTAAGAGAATTCCAGTTGAAAACAAAACCATGGTGCGGATTTCCAATGCCATCCACGAGGGGGCCATGGTATTTCTGCGACGGGAGTACTCGATACTTGCCGTTTTTGTCCTGCTGGTATTCCTGCTCCTCAGCTGGAAGCTCTCTCAGGGGACAGGGTTGGCTTTTCTGTGTGGAGCCCTGTTGTCGATGACCGCAGGTTTCATCGGGATGAAGGCTGCCACGCGAGCTAACGTAAGGACTTCCCAGGCAGCGGCCGAGTCGGGCTTGGCTGGAGCTCTTAACGTCGCCTTTTCAGGTGGCGCGGTAATGGGACTCTCGGTTGCCAGCTTGGGACTGCTTGGTCTATCGGTTGCCTATCTGTTGTACCTGAACGAGGTCATCGCAGTCACGGACATCAGCGGTTTCGCCATGGGCGCCAGTTCGATTGCACTCTTTGCCAGAGTGGGAGGAGGAATCTTCACCAAGACTGCCGATGTGGGAGCCGATCTGGTAGGCAAGGTCGAGGCTGGCATTCCCGAAGATGATCCGCGAAATCCGGCTACTATTGCCGACAACGTCGGCGACTGTGTCGGAGACACTGCCGGCATGGGAGCGGATATTTTCGAAAGCTATGTCGGTGCGGTCGTGGCGACCATCGCCATTGCTGCCGTCGGGACCTCGACGGTTCTCGACATCTCTCCCGATCGGAAGATGCTCTACATGTTGTTTCCCCTGCTGCTCATCGGCATCGGTCTGATTGCCTCGTTGATCGGGGTTGTTTCGATTCGTGTTCTGCGAAATCTCAGACCGGCAGCTGTTCTTCGAAACGCGACTTATGTGAGTGCCAGTCTCCTGCTAATAGGAGCCCTTCTTATCGTCAATGCAATGGAACTCGAAATTGGGATCTTCTACGCCGTATTGCTGGGGACGATCGCTGGGGTGCTGATCGGTCTGCTGACGGAGTGGTACACCTCGGGAAGTCCCGTTCGTCGGATCGCCGAGGCGTGCAAGACAGGGGTGGCAACCAATATCATTGCCGGTCTCGCCGTAGGAATGCAGTCGACCGCGCTACCTGTTATTAGTATTTGCGGCACGATTCTTATGTCCTACCACTATGCGGGCCTGTACGGGATCGGCATTGCCGCGGTAGGAATGCTGGCGACTGTTGGAGTCACCATGTCTGTGGATGCCTATGGCCCAATTGCCGATAACGCGGGTGGTATTGCGGAGATGAGTGGTCTGGGCCCTGAAGTTCGCAAGATTACCGACAACCTGGATTCTGTGGGTAATACGACTGCTGCGATCGGGAAAGGATTTGCTATCGGTTCGGCGGCACTCACGGCCCTCGCACTTTTCTCAGCCTATACTCAGACCGCAGGACTCAAGGTCCTGAATCTGATTGACCCCACGGTTGTTGTAGGCTTCTTTATAGGTGGAATTCTCCCCTTCTTCGTCGGCAATTTGACCATGTCCTCGGTGGGTAGGGCAGCCTTCAAGATGGTGGAGGAGGTACGGAGGCAGTTTCGCGAGATTCCTGGCTTGATGGAGGGAAAAGCCGAACCCGATACTGCGCGCTGTATTGATATTGCCACTCGTTCCGCCCTCAAGGAGATGGTGCTGCCCGGGGTAACTGCTGTCTCTGCTCCAGTGATTGTGGGCTTCCTGCTGGGGCCACAGGCTTTGGGTGGCATGCTTGCAGGGGCCACTCTGGTGGGCGTCTTGCTGGCCCTGTTCATGTCAAACTCGGGTGGGGCCTGGGACAATGCCAAGAAGCTGATTGAAGACGGTCTTCTGGGAGGAAAGGGTTCCGAAGCACACAAGGCAGCTGTGGTCGGAGATACCGTCGGCGACCCATTCAAGGATACCAGCGGACCTTCGATGAACATCTTGATCAAGCTGATGTCGATAGTGGCTCTGGTTATCGCACCCCTGCTGGTGTAGAACGGGTGCCGCCGCTATATGCTGTGTTACAATGCACCGTTCGTAACTGAGGAACGTTGAAGAGGATGAGAGAATACGAGACCACCTTTGTCCTGGCTCCCACGCTGTCGGAGGAAGAAGTCGAAGAGACTGTAACCAGTTTCACCGGCGTGGCCGAGGAAAAAGGTGCGAAAGTTGTAAACGTGGACAACTGGGGAAAGCGTCGTCTTGCCTTTCCGGTAAAGAAGCACGACGACGGGTTCTATGTCGTCTTGACACTTCAGCAGGAGACCGTCGAGGCGGTTACCGAGCTTGAGCGTCGGTTCAAGGTCAACGATTCCGTGATTCGCTTCCTCTCGGTTCGGGTGGACGAAGAGCTGAAAACGGCCGAGACCTCGAGGCTGCGCCGGAAACCTCGCAGCAAGGAATCGGCCGAGAACCCCGACTCGAAAGCCGAAGCAGACGAGCCAGTTAGCTAGTATCTCCAAAGGTAAATCATGGCCAGACGTAGATTTTGTAAGTTCTGTGCTGGGAAAATCGATTACATAGACTACAAGGACATTAAGACCTTGAGCTTCTTCGTCCCGGAGCGAGGTAAGATTGCGCCGCGTCGACTTAGCGGCGTGTGCGCCACTCACCAGCGTAAGCTGAGGCGAGCCATCAAACGGGCTCGCCATCTGGCCTTGATTCCCTACGTGACAGACTGAGCGGTAGGGCCTGAGCGCATAAAGAATCTGACCCGAAGAGGCGAACCATGGAACTCATTCTAATCGACGACGTCTTCCACCTCGGCCGACGAGGGGATCTGGTCCAGGTGGCGAACGGGTACGGGCGGAATTACCTGCTTCCGAAGCGGCTGGCAGTCACGGTGACTCCCGGGAACCTGAAGATAATCGAGCAGCAGAAGTTGGCCCAGGTGAAAAAGGAGGCCAAGAACCAGGAAGATGCTGGGATCCTGGCAGAGGAGCTGAATCAGCTTCATCTAATCCTGAGCCGCAAGGTAGGCGATACGGGAGCTTTGTTCGGCTCCGTGACCACAAAAGACCTGTCCGATCTGATGCACACCAACGGAGTAGAGTTCGATCGAAGAAAAATCCAACTGGAGCAGCCTCTCAAGAGCATCGGCAACTTCAACATCGAATTGCGCCCCCATCCGGAGGTCGTAGCCCAGATGCTTGTCTCCGTGATTCCAGAGGAAGCCGGTCCGGTCGAGCGCTTGAAAAAGAGGGACGAGGAGAGTGACCAGATCGTAGCCGATCTGGAGGCCAAGCTAGCAGAGATCCACCCAGTCCAGGAACAACCCGAAGCGCCAGCGGAGCCCGTCCCCACACCCGTCCAGGACTCCCCGGAAGAGCCCACCGAAGATCCTTCTATAGCGCCAGCTACAGCTAGGGAGAAGTAATAGGAAGATCGTCGCGGAAAGGATTGCGTGCCGTAAGGCCCGGAAAGCGGGAAAAATCACGATCCGGCGTCGATCATAGACGAGAATGTTGGTGTCCAGGACAATCACCGCCTCCCCTCCATCACATCGAAGAGCGAATCCTGATCGTCTAGGTTGACCCCGGGAAGGATCTGTCCACTCTCCGTCCTCCAATGCAAGCGGTATCCACTCGGCCATAGGTGCTGGACCAGATAGCTCCGCAAGGCAGACTCCACAACGGCTCGGAGGGGAGTCCCGTCCACTGCAGCCCGATTCTTGGCTTGCTGAAATAGCTCATCGTTGATTTCAATGGTGATTCTCATGCATAAAAACATATCTAGTAGAGCATGAATATGTAAATTCCTCCTTTGAAGGCACGGTGCTTGTTGGAATTCTCCTGGTTCTGGGTTTCTGGAACTGGGGATTTCTCGGTCCAGCGTTGGCGGAGAAGTAGCCTCGCTCCCCGCCGCGCTGGACCATTCAGGAAAGCAACTTAATGAGTCGGGATGCCGTGGCGGTGGTCTCCAGACCGCCGTATTCTTGTTTCGGGATTTCGGCTTGAGCCACGTCGGACTGGAGGTCACCGCCACGAAGTTTCAGCTCACCGAATTTCCCTGATTATCATACGCCGAGTACACGGACGTCCAGATTGACCACCCGTTTGAAATGGGCTTCATCCTCAGGGCCGACAAGGAGACCAAAGCCCAGCCAACGGGCGGTCGCGGCGACGGCAATGTCATTCTGAGGGATCAAACTCCCACGCTCGGAAAGCTCGAAAAAGATATCGGCGTAGTGCTCGGCGACCTCAGCCGAAAAAGGCTCGATTCCGGCCGCACGACGCAGAGCTTCGAGGCGCGCCAAGCGTTGTGCCGCCCGTCTGGCGGAACTCGCCAGACGGACACCGGTCAGGGCTTCAGCCCAGACAATGGCAGGGATGGCCAACTCCTCGGTTTCATCGAGGTCTATCGGCGAGCCCGCCCCAAGTGCTCGTTCCCAGGCGACTATCGCCGAGGTGTCGATGATCAATCCCATGGACTCTCTGGAAGCCTGTCAGCATTATTGACCTTCTCCAGATCGTCCGCGAAGGTTGGGTCGGCTGGCAGTTGGCGGACTGCGGCCAAGAGTTCCCCCCAGGTGGCGCGACCTGAGCCTTTCGCTGGTGACAGCTCTGCAACCGGCCGACCGTTCTTCGTGAGGATGAAGCGTTCCCCCTTGTGTTTCACCCGAGCGAGGTAGTCCCCAAGGTGACGAGCAGCTTCCGTAGTGCTGATGGTAGTAAACATACGTAAAACCGTATTATACACAAACCTGGGCTTTGACCCACCTGGATTCAAGGAGAAGAACCGACGGAAGGCGGGTCAGAAAACTACAAACTGCGTTGAAGTTTTCCTGCTGAAGACCGGGAAAAGCACTTTGTCTCTGGTGATGATCGACTTTTCGAGGGCCTTTCGACGGCATAAGGATCTAATGGACCCCAAGAACCTGCTGCCCTGCAAACTGGATCGCAGGTTCTACGACGGGATGAGGGAGCTGACTGAAGGTGGGGTGAATCGACTTCTGGCCGACCTGCTGACAGAACACGAGCTGGAAGGTCTGATAGCACGCCGGGGCAAGATTGTCTCTCACTTCCATCAGCAGATTGCACAGAAAGGGGAGAATTGGGTCCTTTGCAGTCTGCTGGGACATTGATTTGAAACTTAAGTGTGAGCAGTGATGCAGTGATCAGTGAGTAGTATTGGAAAAAGCTGTAACCGGACGCTGCCGCAAGCAGGTGAGCTGCAAGTATTGCGCAGGCAAGTCCGACAGAGCCGCGAACGGCTTGACCCGTTAGTAACATGAGGCCACGTTCCGAGGAGAGAGCTGGACATCTCTTCCCCACGCAGTGACGCACAATCTCCCCCATCCTCAACCTGAAGTTTCCTCCTGAATGATCCAGTGCGGCTGGTGGCGGGAGCAACCTGGAACTCCGTCGACGAGAGATCTACAACCAGCGCAGGTACTGTTGGACGATGTCGATGCCAACCAGATCGCTGTAGGCCTGTTGGAGTTGATGGGTAATTGGACCCGGGACCTGGCCGGTGCCGATTCCGGTACCGTTGACGGTGGAAACCGGGCAGACGCAGAAGCTGGTGGAAGTCACAAAGACCTCGTCGGCGGTGTAGGCATCGAACAGGTCGATATCTTTCTGGTAGACAGTAATGCCCTCCTTCTCGGCCAGTTCCATGGTGACCTCACGGCTGATCCCAGCGAGAACGTACTGTTCTCGCGGCGTGAGGACTGCTCCGTCCTTGACGATGACGATGTTGCTGCCCATTCCCTCACACAGGTTGCCGTTGATGTCCAGCGTGATGGCCATGGCGTCCGGATTCTGGCCCTTCACCTCAAGATCGGCCAGAACTAGGTTGATGTAGTTGTTCATCTTCGCCCTCGGGCTCATGGCCTCTGGGGGTGTTCTCCGGATCGAAGGGGTCACTATCGCGAGACCATCCCGGTACAGCCTGGCTCGCTCCTTCAAGGGCAGCGGCAGGCACTCAATGATTACCGTGGGCTTGAAGGTGGAGGGATCCTCCTGGCTGATCCCGGAACCGCGAGTAAAGCGCTGCGTTACCCAATAGTCGTCGTCATCGCCCAGGAGAGGCAGGTTGGCCTCCAGGACCTGCATGGTCAAGTTGGCAAGATCGTCCTTGGTCATGCCCGGATCGATACGCAGGTACTTGAGGGAACGGAAAAGCCTATCCAGGTGCTCCTCGAGCCTGAAGATCTTATGGCCGAAGGTGCGGGTCGTATCGAAGACGGCATCGCCGAGAAGAAAGCCCCGATCACGAATGGAAATGGTGGCTTTGCTCTCGGGCACGATTTCGCCGTTCAGGTAGGCAACTCTCTCATTCATGCATGTTCCTCGTTGGAGAGGGGAGTTTCATCGAATCTATCTTCGGACCTTCAGATTATGCCCCAACAACGAAGGGCATCCATTGGTGTTCCTCGAGCACTCCAGCTAGAATACTTGGGATTTGCAAGCCGATTCAAGGACATCGCCGAAACGGCTGCTGAGGGAAGCTATATGGGACGGATCAAGGGGCCGGCGATCTTTCTGGCCCAGTTTATCCGCGATCAGGCACCTTACGACAATATACAGAGTATCAGCCGCTGGGCAGCCGATCTGGGATACCTGGGTGTCCAGATCCCGGGATGGGACAAGCGGGTCATCGATCTCGATTTAGCCGCCAGCTCCCAGACCTACTGCGATGAGTACAAGGGCGGGATCCAGGGAGAGGGCCTTGAAATCACGGAATTGGCCGGCTACCTGGCCGGGCAGGTGCTCTGTACCCATCCTGCCTACGAGGCGTTGTTTGAGGGCTTTTATCCTCCCGGTCTTACCGGGGACTCAATCACCAACTGGGCCAGAGGGGAACTCGAGAAGTGCGTCCATGCCTCTGTGAACCTGGGACTGGACTGTATCCCCGTACTTTCGGGAGCCTTCGCCTGGCATCTCACGTATCCCTGGCCGCAGCGGCCGCCGGGGATCATCGAGGAGGCTTTCAGTGAATTGGCGAAGCGATGGCGGCCCATCCTCGACCTCGCCCACGAGAGCGGCTGTGTAGTGGCCTACGAGCTCCACCCGGGATCGGATATCTACGATGGAGCCACCTTCGAGATGTTCCTGGAAATGGTGGACGACCACCCGGCAGCGTGCTTGAACTACGATCCCAGCCATTTCCTTTTACAGCAGCTGGACTATCTGGAGTTCATCAAGCTCTATGGCGACCGAATCCGGGGGTTCCATGTCAAGGATGCAGAGTTCCGCCCCTCCGGCCGGGTCGGGGTTTATGGAGGCTATCAGCCCTGGCAGCAGCGGGCAGGACGATTTCGCTCCCTGGGAGATGGCCAGGTCGACTTCCGGCGGGTGTTCACGTTGTTGACCGAGGTCGGCTTTTCCAGTTGGGCGGTGCTGGAGTGGGAGTGCTGTATCAAGAGCCCAGAGCAGGGGGCGGCCGAAGGTGCGCCGTTCATCAAGAGTCATATCATCGAGACGACGGAAGTCGCCTTCGACGATTTCGCGGGCGGACAGAGCGATCTCAGGAAGAATCGCAGTGTCCTGGGTTTGGAATGAAGGAGAGGCAAATGAGGACGGGTACAGCGACAGCCTTGACTGTCGTCTTTCTGGGAATTTTTCCAGGGCATGGAGAGAATATGAAGTTTCACGATCGCAGCGCTTGGCGGCTGGAAAATGACCAGCTAAGGGTCACGGTTCTCGAAGGCGGCGGACACATAGCCGAGATCGTCCTCAAGAATTCCGCTGGGGGAGAATCCATCAATCCTCTCTGGATTCCGAAGTGGCCTTCGCTCGAGCCCTGGGAATTCAGCTTCGAGAAACATGGAGACACCTTTGGAAGGGGCTCCGAATCCGCGCTTCTTGCCAGTATCATGGGGCACAATCTCTGCTTCGATTTCTGGGGAGCCCCGTCTCAGACTGAATTCGTGGCTGGTCTAGCCTTTCACGGTGATGCTTCGCTGGTGCGCTCTGCCAAGATCTCCCAGGATGCCGAATCGCTGACTTACCACTTCGACCTCAAAAGGTCCGGGACGGCGCTTACCCGGACGCTTCGGATGGTGAGAGGTCAGCCCGTGCTCTACGTCGAAGAGAAGGTCGAGAACAAGCTCGTCATCGATCGGCCCTTGGGCTGGGTACAGCATGTCACCTTCGGGTCTCCTTTCGTGGATCCAGACGCGTCGTTTTTCGACGCCTCCGCGACTAAGGGACACGTCACCAAGGGAGAGGAGGAAGTAGCTGCGCAGTGGCCTGTAGGTTCGTCGGAGAGTCGCGAGCAGGACCATCGGCGCTTCGGCCCTGAGGCCCCCAGCGGAAAGATGTCATACTTCCTCCTGGATCCCGCCCGTGAGGTTGAATTCGTCTCGGGTGTGAACACCAAGCATCGGCTTCTGCTAGCCTATGTATTCCAGCGCCAGGATTTCCCCTGGGTGATGGTATGGGAAGAGAATCGACGGATTCAGGATCCTCCCTGGAGTGGGAAGGAGATGACCAGGGGGATGGAATTTGGCAATACTCGAATCCCCGGAACTATGCAGGCCTACTTCAAGCGGCCGCGGATTCACGATACTCCGACTTTCGGATGGCTCACGGCGAAGGAGAAGCGTACCATCAGATACCTGGCTGTTATGTCCTTCATCCCCGAAGGTTTTAGTGGCGTTCGAAACATTCGACTCGAAGGCTCCGAGATTGTGGTTGAAGGAATCGGCGTGAAGACGCCTCTACGCATTAACTATCGACCGGAGCTTTTTGTCCCGTCGCAGCCTTAGTGTCCCCATCGGGGATGGTGAAACCCCTCGCCTTCAGGCGAAGAGAAGGTCCCCGAAGTCCTGCAGGGACGGTAGGGTCAACTTCGTGTGAAGTTGAAAGTGGTAGAGTCGGTCTCTGACGTGGCTTCGGTCTCCAGCCGAAGTGTAGCGGTCGAGCCTAGCTCGACCAACAGCGGCCTTGAGACCACCGCCACGACGAAGGTCAGCAGAGATGAGTCGAATTCGCGAAGCGCCGACGAACGCCATGCCTTGCCATAGCCGAGGAGGAGCGACAAAGAAATCGGCGCGTCCCGTCGCCACCTGTAGGGCAGATGGGGGTTGCGGACGATCTCTGCGTTGGTCGTCGTCGAAGATGGCCAGGCATCGTCTTCCTCCTCCTGCCTTGATCTCGCCTCGCAAGCCCCATCTGCAAACGTTACCGTATTTATGAAATGGTGTGCTTAGCTAGATCGTGAGAAAACCACCCTAGCGACCTAGCAATTGGCCTATTTCCCGGCCGAGCTGGGCTTTGGAATAGGGCTTTCGAAGTACACGGATCGAGCTTCCGTGAGAGTCGTCATCCAATTCGTGGATCTCGGACTTGAGGTAGTGGCCCGTGACGAAGATGGCGGGTAGATCGGTTTTCAGCGCACGCATCCGTTTGTAGGTCTCAGGACCGCTCATTCTGGGCATGATCACGTCCAGCAAGACCAGGTCGATGTTCTCCCTCTCCCTCTTAAATATCTCAACGGCTTCAACTCCATCTCTTGCTCTTAGGACTTCGTAGCCGAATCCTTCCAGCATGCGCACCCCGATTTTGCGAACAGTGTCATCATCTTCAATCAACATCACGGTTCTACCACGACCCTCCAATTGGAAGGTTTCGGCGCTTTGGGTCTGAGCTATTCCGATGTCTTCAACTACCGGGAAATATAGCCTGACCGTTGTTCCCTTTTCCTGCTCGCTCTCGACCCCGATGTAGCCATCGTTCTGCTTCATGATTCCGTAGACGACAGCCAGTCCAAGTCCGGTTGCCTTGCCCACATCCTTGGTCGTGTAGAACGGTTCGAAGAGGCGCTGCTTCGTCTCTTCCCCCATACCCTCGCCAGTGTCTCGCACCGATATCTCGACGTAGTCCACTGATTTGTTCACCGGCAAGTTCGGGTCACCGATCGAACTCCCGGGGACCAGGCCAGTCTGAATCGTCAATTTTCCGCCTTTATTCATGGCATCCTGCGCATTGATGACGATGTTCAGAATCGCTTGCTCGACCTGTCCGGAATCCGCTTTTACCATGAGGGGCTGTGAGCTCTTGTGAAACCCCATCTCGATGTTCTCACTGATGATTCGTTCGAGCATCACCACGAGCTCTGCAACAACGTCATTGGCGTCAAGGGTCTCGAGTGTGAGGATCTGCTTGCGACTGAATGCCAGGAGCTGTCGAGTCAAGAGTGCCGCCCGGTCCCCGGCCCTGTGGATCCCCTCGATCTCCTGGCGATGGGGAAAGTGGGAAGGCAATTCCTCCAGGAGAATCTCGCAGTAGCCATTGATGACGGTGAGAAGATTGTTGAAATCATGGGCGATTCCTCCCGCCAACTTAGCAATTGCTTCCATCTTCTGAGCTTGGCGGAGCTGCCCGTAGCTCTTCTCTAGGGCTGGCCTCCGCTCGTTTACGTTCGAGTTCGGCACCGGCGCGCGAAGCGAAAAAAACGAAGGATGGAGTGGGCGAAAGTCGCCTCTTCCATAGGTTCGTCGTGCATCACGCCCAGGTGTCCCAGAGGCTTGCCGGCCTCGTCGAAAAGAGAAATGGAGAGATAGCTTTCGATACCCAACTCTTGCAGCAGAGTATCCTTTGGGAAAAGCTTCTGGACGCGTTCAGGGATGTGGGTCATCTTCTTGGCAGCCACCTCGGCACACGGGGTGTCCTGGGTGTCATATTCGATGTTGTCACTGAAGTTTCTTCCGTTCCACAGGGCAAGCGTCCTTACTCGGTCCTTCCGACCGTCGCAAAGCTCAGTGACAAAGGCGAAGTGGACACGCAGTGCAGCTGCCAGCTGTCGCACCAAGGATCGAATGAAGTCTTGACCGAATCTGTGGGACGTTCCTGCGACCACGAGTCGGAGTGCATCTTCGATCTGTTTTCGTTCGGCGATGTCCCGGGAGAAGTTGACGAGTCCCTTCCCCGTGACCTTTTCGCTTTTCGCCTGTGCTGACTCAAGGGCGGCGATCTGCCGACGCAGCTCTCGCAACTCGTCCAGGAGCTCCAGTCTTGTCTTTTCTTGGTCCTTCATTTCACTTGGGCCGTACCCCTTGACCTGCGTTGGTTTCTTCAGGTCGGTCCGAGTTGCAGGAACCGGATCTTCATCGAGCTCGATTTAAACAGAATCACGTGGGAATCCACACTTGGCTGGAACGCAAAGTCCAGCGGATGGACTTCCCTTCAAGCCCTCCCATTTCCCAAGTAGTAGGGCGTCGAGAAGCGTATAATCGCTAGTATGAATTCCGAGATGAGTCTTGAAAAGACCCTTCCTCACAGCGCCGAAGCCGAGCGAGCCGTCCTGGGGGCGATTCTACTGGACAACGACATCTTCGACCAGGCAACCGAAATGCTGAAGTCGGATGATTTCTACGTCGAAGGTCACCGCACGATTTACTCCATTATGCTCGCGCTGGCCACCGGTTCCAAAGCTATAGATTCGTTGACGTTAAGGGAGGAACTCCAGAGGGGTGGTTCACTGGAGGCAGTAGGAGGTGTTGTCTACATTGCCTCGCTCCTGGACGGAGTCCCTCGCGTTGCCAATGTGGAGCACTACGCCAACATCATCAGGGAAAAGTCTTTGCTACGGAGGCTGGTCCATTCGGCAAACGAGATACTGATCCGAAGCTTTTCCGATGAAGAGGATCCCGGCCATCTGTTGGAAGCGGCGGAGAAGGCAATCTTCGAAATCGGACAGGAGAAGGTTCGGGGAGGCTTCGTCGAGCTGCCAGAAATCCTGGCCGCCACCTACAAGCATATTGAAGCCATTCATGAGCGTAAGGAGCTCGTGACCGGTTTGCCTACCGGTTTCACGGAACTGGACCAGTTGCTGTCGGGGCTTCAGCCTTCCGATCTGATTATCATTGCCGCTCGTCCTGGGCTGGGTAAGACCAGCCTGGCACTGAACATTGCGCAACACCTCGCGGTCCGAGAGAAAAAGGTAATGGGTATTTTCAGCCTCGAAATGTCGGCGCACCAGTTGGGGATGCGACTTCTTTGCTCGGAGGCTCGAGTGGATGGCCATAAGATGCGCTCCGGCTATCTTTCCAAGGAAGATTGGAAGGCATTGGCCCAAGCCACTAGTCGTCTTTCCCAGGTTCAGATGTTCATCGATGATACCCCTGGCGTCACAATTCTGGAAATGCGTTCCAAGGCCAGGAGACTGAAGGCGCAGCACGGCCTGGATCTGCTGATTGTGGACTACCTTCAGCTCATGTCCGGCACATCCGGCGGTCGTCGGGCCGAGAACCGGCAGCAGGAAATCTCCGTCATCAGTCGGTCCCTCAAGGGGTTGGCCAAGGAACTCGACCTTCCCTTGATTGCGTTATCGCAGCTGAGCCGAGCTCCGGAGCAGAGACGTGGAGATCACAAACCTCAGCTTTCCGATCTCAGGGAATCCGGGTCGATTGAACAAGATGCAGATGTGGTGCTCTTCATCTATCGACAGGATCTATACAAGAGAGAAGAAGATCTGGATGAGGAGGACAGTTATGCCCAGATCATCATCGGGAAGCAACGCAACGGCCCCACCGGTACCGTGAAGCTGGCCTTCGTCGATCAGTGGACCCGGTTTGAGAATCCCCCTTTGTAGGGAATCGCTAAGGGTCTGCGCAAAAATAACTTGGCATTCTGGCATCTCATCTTCACACCATCTTCGGCCGCTCCTCAATCGCGAAATCCTCAACGTAGACCCGGCTACGCCTGCGGTTTCGCTCAATCGTTCGCGGCTAAATCTGGTGCAAATCTGAGCGCCAATTCTACCAAGTTATTCTTGCGCAGACCCTAAAAGGGTGCGCTGGCCTCGTTCCCGTCCGAGAGAAGAAGCTGCCCCGAGAGCTTTCGTCCCGACTTCTTGCTTCTTAGGTAGAAGAACCCTTCGACACTCTCTCCGGCTGGAATCGTATGGGGTTGGATCTCGTATTCCTCCAGAAGAGCCCTCACCTTTTGGGCTGCTCCGACGACTACGACTCCTGGCTGGGAGTCCCTCCCCAGGTCAACTGAGCGCTCAGTCCCACGGGTGCCACGGCTGTAGCGAGGGTCCTGAGGGGATCTCCCCTGCGAGTAGATCCCTCCCTGGGTGCTCAGCTGGCCTGTTCGATGGTACTTCATGATCTTGGGCGTGATATCGGTTGACCGTGCTCGCTTGATCCGCTTTTTCTTATGGTTCTTGGCTTCCATCACTTCTGGATCAATGTGGAAGCTGGCGGACGAATCGTTGCGAACGACGACGCCGAGAATAGCGAAACCCTCCTGAAGGACCTGAAAAGGAAAGCCCCGCGGAAGGTCTTTCTTACGAAGGGAGGTGACCTCGACAAAGACACCACTGGTCAACTCAATTTCAGCGGCCCGGACAACTCTTGGAGAAGGAAGGCCAAGCACTAAGACTGCCGTCAGTACGAAAGCACTTGGGAAAACGGGTTGAGTCAGTTTCAAAATCAAGATCTAAATCCAGCACTCATAGAACGCGGATAAGTTCAGTTTAACAGAATCGCAAGAAGACAGATGACGGTCTGTCGAGGTGTTCCGGTCGCAATTTTGGGGCTTGGAAACCCTGGGATCTGGGAGTTGCTTGCTTAAGCAGACACCCCTTCGCGCTACAATATGAACGTGGCTTCACCCTCGCTCAAGGCACTGTATGTTTGCCAATCCTGCGGCTTGAGGAGTCCCAAATGGCTGGGCCGGTGTCCGGGTTGTGGGGAGTGGGACGCCCTCTCAGAAGAGCGATCCCAGAGCCGACCGACCGCGGTGGCGGGCGCTCCTTTGCACGCTTATCCTGAGATTGACAAGGACGACTTCAGTCGCATCCCCAGCCTCAATTCAGAGTTTGACCGAGTGCTTGGCGGCGGCATGGTTCCCGGATCCCTCATTCTGCTGGGCGGTGAACCCGGAATCGGCAAGTCGACCTTGCTACTGCAAGTTGCCGAGAATCTGTCGCAGCAGAGCCTGCCAGTTCTCTACGTGGCTGGTGAGGAATCAGCCCAGCAGATCAGACTGCGCGGAGATAGGCTTGGAATCAAGGGAACCCATCTCTACCTGGTGGCGGAGACCTGCCTGGAGCGGGTGCTGGAGCAGAAGGAGATCCTGAAGCCAGCGGCGCTGATCATCGATTCCATTCAAACTCTCTACAGCCAGAATCTGGAGTCGATCCCGGGCAGTATCGGGCAGATTCGCGAGTGTGCCTCGAAGTTACTGACGTTTGCCAAGAGCTCGGGTGTCCCGGTCTTGCTGATTGGGCACATTACCAAGGATGGGGCCCTGGCCGGTCCCAAAGCTCTCGAGCACATCGTAGACGTGGTGCTCTATTTCGAAGGGGAGCGACACCGGAACGAGAAGATCGTGCGAACCGTCAAGAACCGGTTCGGGCCGGCCAACGAGCTCGGAATATTCGAGATGTCGGGGCGAGGCCTTCTCTGTGTCGACAATCCCTCTCAACTATTCTTGTCCGAACGTGCGGAGCAGGTCTCGGGGTCCGCGGTCACCTGTGCCATGGAGGGCTCCCGGCCGGTCCTGGTCGAGATCCAGGCGTTGGTCAGTCAGAGTCACTTCAGCTCCGCCCGCCGTGTCACCAATGGAGTGGACTCGAGCCGGGTGTCGCTGCTGTTGGCCATGTTGGAGAAGCGTCTTGGCCTGCATCTCCTGGGAAGTGACGTTTACGTGAACGTCGCCGGAGGACTCTCCCTGACAGAACCAGGGGTGGACCTGGCGATTCTTGCCGCCATAGTGTCCAGTTTCCGAGATCGTCCCCTTCCCGGGAATGTCGTGGTTTTTGGCGAGGTAGGGCTAGCGGGAGAGATCAGGGCGGTTGGTTTCCCCTATAGTCGCGTCAAGGAAGCTTTCAATCTGGGTTTCGAAACGGCGATCCTGCCCAAAAAAAATCTCCCCCTGAACGAGTCCCTGGAGAGCCTTTCACTGGTTGGAGTCTCTTCAGTCGGGGAATACCTGAGGCACCTGGACGGGGCAGCGACACGAG
>Ga0310345_10000927_pt1 | contig 35924 bp, 26 predicted proteins | sample HC15DNA20500_MG_FD_204667 | JGI IMG/M metagenome (GOLD analysis project Ga0310345, IMG submission 204667) | Marine microbial communities from station ALOHA, North Pacific Subtropical Gyre - HC15-DNA-20-500_MG | ecosystem: Environmental > Aquatic > Marine > Oceanic | place: Pacific Ocean: North... | reverse complement strand
GCCCCGCGGAGCCGGCTGACCTGTCTCTGCGGAGGGTGCGGTAGCACCCGGAGCGGAGACAGGTCTGACGGCGCAGCGGGGGGGCGGGGGCGGACCCGCCCCTGCCCAGCAATACAGGCGGCCAGCTCGCGCGCAGCGCGAGCGCGAGCCGCAGGGGACCCAGCGCCCCGCGCTGGGGTCGGGGCCGAGCGGAGCGAGGGCCCGGAGTGGGTAGGGGGGGCCCCGCGGAGCCGGCTGACCTGTCTCTGCGGAGGGTGCGGTAGCACCCGGAGCGGAGACAGGTCTGACGGCGCAGCGGGGGGGCGGGGGCGGACCCGCCCCTGCCCGAAAAACTCAGAACGCGACGTGGTCGACGTCGAGCTCGGGGAGGTGCAGGTCGACGGTGGCGAGGCGCTCGCCGCGCTGGGCCTTGTAGGCCTCGTAGTGCGTCATCACCCGCCGCACGTAGCGGTGGGTCTGGGCGAACGGGATGCGCTCGAGGAAGGCGTCGAGCGGCATGTCGGGGGAGTGGTCCTGCATCCAGCGGCGCACGTTGTGGGGGCCGCCGTTGTAGCTCGCGATGGCGAGGGGGAGGCGCCCGTCGAAGCGCTCGATCAGCGACGCGAGGTACCAGGCCGCCATGTCGATGTTGACCTCGGGCTCGAGGAGGCGGTCGACGGTGAAGTCGTCCTGTCGGCGGGCCCGGGCGATCAGGGTGCCGGTGCGCGGCATGATCTGCATGAGGCCGACCGCGCCGGCGTAGCTGATGATGCGCGGGTTGTAGACGCTCTCGACCCGCATGACCGCGAAGAGGAGCTCGGGCTCGACGCCGTGACGACGGGCCGCCGCCTCGACGATGTCCTCGTAGGCCCGGGGCCGGGGGCCGCTCACGTCGAAGCCGCCGAAGCGGATGGCGAGGCCGTGGTCGCCGAGGGCCGCGCTGACCCGGGCCAGGGTCTGACGAGGCGCCGGCGGGAAGCGTCGCCGCGCGCGCCAGGTGTCCATCGCGACCCGGTGCCGGGGCGGCGCGCCGCCGCGCATGACGCCGGCGAGGGCCGCCCGGAGGCTCCCGCCGCCGGTGGCCTCGCGCCACGCGATGTAGGTCTCGTGCAGCTCGTCCGCCGCCGCGTCGGTCTCGCCCAGGCGCACCAGGTCCACCGCGCGGGCCAGCCACGGGAAGGTCTCCCCGTGCGCCTCGGCGATCGGCGTGAGCCGCTCGAGGATCGCCTCGTCCGAGAGCGCGAAGTCGACCGGCTCCGCCGCGTCGCGCAGCTCGAGCTCGGTGGCCGCGGCGTCGGCCTCGGCGAGGGGATCGGGCGGCTCGGGGCGCGCCTCTTCTTCGGGCGGCTCCGGGCGCTCGGTGTAGGGGTTGGCGGGCATCGGGAGCGTGCAGCTCACGTCCCGCGAGCCGTTCATCGGGCCGGTCTTGCCGAACGCCGGCGTGTAGGGGCCCGACGTGCAGCTCACCCCGACGGAGGGGAGGCTCGCCAGCTCGCGCGGCGTCTCGGTGTCGACGTGCCCGGTCGCGCGGAGGCGCTGACGCGACCACATCGCGTAGTAGGGCAGGCGCTCCGAGTCCTCGCGCACGATGGCCGCGTACAGGGCCCGCGCCTCGTCCACCTGGCCGAGGCGCTCGAGCGCGCGGGCGCGGTGGTAGCGGGCGGCCATGCCGTAGATGGGGTGGCGCTCCGCGCTCTCGAAGAGCTGCGCCACGAGCGCGTCGTCGCCGGTGCCCGCGCCGAGGATGGCCGCGTCGAAGCGCAGGCCGGGCGGGATGGTGCGCCGCTCGACGATGACGCGGAGCAGGTCGGTCACCTCGTCGCGCAGCTGCGCGCGGCTGGCGATGCGGAGCACGGCGAAGAGCCGCGCGGTGCCCTGTCGGTCGAGGGCGCGCCCGCGGGTGATGCCCCGGATGCGGCGCCGCACGTCCTCGGCGACCCGGGACTCGGCGGCCCGCTCGAGATCGGCCACGCGCTCCTCGAGCGCCGCCTCCTCGTCCGGCTCGAGGTCGGGCAGGCCGAGCGCCTCGCGCAGGAGCGCGTGCGCGTCCTCCCAGCGGCCCTCCACCCGGGCCACCCGCGCGGCCGAGCGGGCCACGGACTGGGCGAGGTGTCGGGGCAGGGTCTCGGCGCGGAGGGCGGCGATCTCCTCGCGCGCGAGGTCCATCGGCCCGCTGCGGACGAGCCGCTCGGCGCGCTCGACCCGCTGGGTGTCGGTGAGCGCTCGGACCTCGACGCCGCCGGCGGCGACGCGATCGAGCGCCTCACGGCTGCGCGCGGCCCACGGGCTGCCGGGCGTCAGCAGGTCGAGGCGACGGTGCAGCGCGATGGCCTCGTCGGTGTCGCCCCAGGCGAGGTGCGCCTCGGCGAGCAGATAGCTGAGCTCCTCGCGCTGCGGCAGGTCGGGCCAGAACCGGAGCAGCTCCTCGAAGCGCTCCTTCCCGTCGCGGTCGTGGATGGACAGCAGGCAGCGGGTCCGCCCGATCTCCGCCCGGAGCTGCACGGTGCGGTGCGGGCTCTCCTCGGCGCGCGCGTAGGCGGCGCAGGCGGCCTCGTCGGCGCCGCGCGCCATGCGCCAGCCCGCCTCCTCGAGCGCGAGCCGGTCGGCGATCGCCGGGTAGGCCTCGGCGGTGATCCGCAGCCTGAGGATCGCCTCGGCGGTGCGGCCGTCGGCGGCCAGCTGGCGGGCGAGGGCGAGCGCCTCGCGCGCGTCCGGAGCCTCGATGATCTCCTCGGCCGCGACCGGCGGCGCGGTCGGCGCGCACATCGGCGCGCTCTCGGGCGGGGGCGCCCACTCCGGTCCGACGATGTCCGTCGCGGCCGGGTACGCGCACAGCGGCGCCTCGTCCCACGCGGAGGCCGGAGCCGCGAGCAGCAGCGACGCGATCGTCGCGGCCCACACGAGCCCGTTGCTGCCCCTCGAGCGGATCATCCTCGATCAGGATGAGTGATGATCCCCACCTGTGCAAAAAACGAGCGTTTTCGATGCGATACGGGCCGCGGCTGTCGCCGTACGAGGACGTTCATGCCCTCATGGACGGGACTCGGGCGCCTCCGATTCGATCTCTTCGGTCTCTTCGTCGCCGTCGTCTTCGATCTCCGGGAGCACGACGGTGAAGACGCCGACGGCGGCGACGAGCAGGAACAGGGCGAGCAGGATGCCCTGCACGAGCCACGGCGAGCGACGGGTCTCGCTCGAGGGCTCGCTCACGCCAGGGCCTCCTTCACCCGGGCCGCGATCGCGTCGGCCGCGCCCTCGAGCGGGATCATCTCGTTGTCTTGCGCGTCGCGCGCCTTGAGCTCGAGCTGGCCCTCCTTCAGGCCGCGCGCGCCGAGGGTGACCCGGAGCGGGATGCCGAGCAGGTCGGCGTCCTTGAACTTCACGCCCGGGCGCTCGTTGCGATCGTCGAGCAGCACCTCGACGCCCAGGGCCTCGAGCGCGTCGTGCAGCTGCTCGGCGACCTCGAAGGGCTCGCCGCCCTTGCCGATCGGCGTGAGCATCACCTGGTAGGGCGCGATCGCCATCGGCCAGCGGATACCGTCGTCGTCGTGGTTCTGCTCGACCGCGGTGGCCACCAGGCGCGACACGCCGATGCCGTAGCAGCCCATCACGACCGGGAGCGACGCGCCCTGCTCGTCGAGGAAGGTCGCGCTCATCTTCTCGCTGTAGTGGGTGCCGAGGATGAAGATGTGGCCGCCCTCGATGCCCCGGTAGAGCTTCAGCGCCGAGGCGCACTTGGGGCACTCGTCGCCCTCGGTGACCTGGCGGATGGGCGCGACCTCGGCCTCGAAGTCGCGGCCGAAGACGATGTTCTTCAGGTGCTGGTCGGTCTCGTTCGCGCCCGCCACCGCGCCGCGCAGGTGGGTGACGTCGGGGTCGACGATCACGCGGCCCTCGAAGCCGACCGGGCCTGCGAAGCCGGGCTTGGCCTTGGTCGCCTTCACGACGTCGGCGTCGCTGGCGAGGAAGACCTCGTCGACGCCGAGCTTCCGCGCGAGCTTGACCTCGTTGACGTCGTGGTCGCCGCGCACGCACGCCATCACCGTCTCGTCGCCGGCGGTGTAGAGGAGGCTCTTGATGGTGCCGTCGGGGCGGAGGCCGCCGCCGAGGAAGCTGACCACCTCGTCGATGGTCTTGGCCTTCGGCGTGTGGACCTTCTCCATCGCCGGCACGTCGCCGTGGTCCTTCGCCGCGTCGGCGACCACCGTCTCGGCGACCTCCACGTTGGCCGCGTAGTCGCAGCTGGTGCAGGCGACGATCGCGTCCTCGCCGTTCTGGGCGAGCACCTGGAACTCGGCGCTCGTGCTGCCGCCCATCGCGCCGGAGTCCGCGCTCACCACGCGGTACTCGAGGCCCAGCCGCGTGAAGATGCGGTGGTAGGCGTCCCGCATGATCTCGTAGCTCTTCTGCGCGCCGGCCTCGTCCGCGTCGAACGAGTAGGCGTCCTTCATGAGGAACTCGCGGCAGCGCAGGAGCCCGGCGCGGGGGCGGGGCTCGTCGCGGAACTTCATCTGCACCTGGTAGAGGTTCAGGGGCATCTGCTTGTAGGAGCGGATCTCGCGGCGCACGAGGTCGGTGATGATCTCCTCGTGCGTCGGCCCGAGGTGGTAGTCACCACCCTTGCGATCCTTCAGGCGCAGCAGGGTCGAGCCGAAGCCGTCCCAGCGGCCGCTCTCCTCGAAGTACTCCTTGGGCAGGAGCGTCGGCATCAGCAGCTCCTGGGCCCCGGCGCGATCCATCTCGTGGCGCACGATGGTCGCGATCTTGTTCATCACGCGCAGGCCGAGCGGGAGCAGCTCGTAGATCCCGGCGCCGACCATGCGGATGTAGCCACCGCGCAGCAGCAGGACGTGCGACGGCATGGTCGCGTCCTTGGGCGCCTCTTTGACGGTGGGGATGAAGGCTCGGGAGTAGCGCATGCCGCCGCTCATAGCAGAGCGCCGCGCGCCCGGCCACGGGTCAGAACGCGCCGCAGAGCCGCTCCGAGAGGTGGGCCTGGACGAGCTCGCTGGCCGGGCCCGGGTCGTGGTACGCGACGGTGAAGCCCCGGGTCACGCCCGAGGTGGGCCAGCTCGCGGCGAGCGCCGCGGTGATCGGCGCCGACACGTCGATCGGCAGCGCGCCGGTGACCGGCTGACCGTCGTCGTCGAAGAGCCGCGCCGACACCGTCGCCTCGGTCGCCCAGGCCACGCCCCAGCCGCCGCCCTCGGCGCGGGCCGCGAGCGCCACCCGGCCGATCGCGCCGGCCTCGGTCACCTCGAGCGGCGACGCGTCGAGCGCCTCCCAGGTCTCCGGGTCCCAGCGGCGGAGGCGGACCGCGGCGTCGCCGCAGCCCCCCGTCCGGTAGGCGAGGCCGACCCGCGATCCGTCCCGGTTCACCCAGCGCGCGAGCGAGAGGTCCACGCAGGCCTCGCCCTCGCACGGTTCGCTGGCGACGAGCGCGACGTCGACGATCCCCGATCGGATGTCGATCGTCACCAGGTGGAGCTCGATGGCGCCGTCCGTGGGCAGCGCCGCGAGGCCCCGGCTCTCGTCGAGGCCGATCACGACCGGCGGGCCGACCGACTCGCCGAGCCCGGTCGGGGCCCCCTGGACGCCGTCGCGGAGCAGGAGCGCGCCCACCGGCGAGCGGGTGGACGGGCAGGTCGGCGGCCCGGCGTCGACCTCGCGCCAGAGGAGCAGCGCCGCGTCCCGCACGGACGCGACCGCGAGGTCTCCGACCGGGCTGGTGTCGCCCGGGCAGCTGCCGCCGAGCTTGGGCAGGCCGACGTCGGTGTCCACGCGATGCTGGTCGTCGAGCGCGAGGGGATCGCCCGCCCGCCAGCGGCCGGCCAGCGCGCGCGGGCACGAGCCGCCGCGCGGCACGAACGCGACGTCGAGGACGCCGCTGTCGTCGTCCTCGGCGGCCAGCGCCGTGTCGCGCGCGACGATCGGGGCCGCGTAGTCCTCCGCGATCGTCTCGATGTGCTCGACCGGGTCGTCGGTCCGGAAGCGGCGGAGCACCCGAAGGCCGTCCTCGGCCGAGCGCCGGGCGAAGATCGCCGAGAGCCCGCTATCGTGGGGCGCCAACGACAGCGCCTCGACGTCGGGCAGCTCGGCGTAGACCTCCCGCCGGAAGAGGCTCTCGTCCACGCGCTCGTCGCAGTCGTTGTCCTTGCCGTCGCACGCCTCGTCGAACGACTCGCCGATCTCGGGGTCGGCCTCGTCGCAGTCGCTGGGCACGTCTTCCGGCACGCACATCGCGGAGGGGACGCCGTCCTCGTCGAGGTCCTCGACGTCGAGGGCGCAGAAGCCGTCGATGCACTGCCAGCTCATGCAGGCGGGCGGCGGATCGATGGCGTTGAGATCGGCGCAGGAGGTGCAGCCCTCCTGGTCGAGGCCGTCGGTGAGCCCGAGGGCGCTGCAGCCGGTGGTGAGGAGCGCCAGGAGGAGCGCGCGCTTCACCACTGGACCTCGACGCCGGCGTAGGCGGGCCCGAGGAGCGGGCGCACCCGGGTCTCCTCGGCCGCGTCGGGCTCGGGCTCACCGCCGAAGTCGGTGAGGAAGGCGAGCACGACGGTGGCGGCGCCGACGATGGCGGCGCTGATGAAGAAGACGTCGGCGATGACGGCGGACTCCTCGATGGCGTCGGTGTTGGCGGGGAGGCGCGGGTCGCGGGCGAGCTCGGTCTCGCGGATCTGGAGCGCCTGGACGCCGAAGAAGGCGCCGACGCCGGCGGTGACGAAGGTGAGGGCGACGCCGCCCCAGAAGACGGGCGCGGGGATGGGCGGCCGCTCGATGGTGGTGTTGATGGTGACGTTCTCCTCGGCGGTGGTGAGGGTGACGTCGACGTTCACGGTGCGCTGCGCGGCGACCTCGACCTCGCGGCGCTCGGGGAGGTGACCCTCGGCGCGCAGCTCGAGGACGTGGCTGCCGCCGGGCACGAGCACGTCACCCGGGGCCTCGCCGACGACGCGGTCGTCGAGCCAGACCTCGGCGGGCACGTTGCTCTCGACGTGCACGGTGCCGAGGAGGTTGCGGAGGGTGCGCATGGTCGCCTCGACGGCCGGGCGATCGGCGTCGTCCTCGGGCGCCATCTCGAGGTAGCGGCCGTAGGCCTCGACCGCGAGGTCGTAGCGATGCAGCTGCTCCTGACACTGGGCGATGTTGTAGAGGGTGTTCGGGCGCGGCAGCAGCTCGAACGAGGCGGAGAGCTCGGCGAGCGCGCCGCGGCAGTTGCCGGCCCGGGCGAGGCCCACGCCCTGCCGGAAGCGATCGCGCGCCTCGGCGAAGCGCGCCTCCTCCTCGGGAGAGATCTCTGCCTCCGCCTCGACCTCGACGTCCTGCGCCGCCGCGCCCATCGGCGCCAGCAGCGTGAGGCAGGCCAGGAGCGACCATCGAGAGGCTCTCGCCCCGCTCAATCGGATCTTCATCGGTCTCCTTCTCCGAACCACTCGCAGATGCCTTCGTCGTCCTCGCCGCGGCGCACCCTCGCGCCCACGAGCGCGGTGTCGGGGCCGGGATCCCGGAACGCGAGCTGGGGATCGTCGTGGCTCCAGTAGAGCCCGATCGGCTCGGTCACCGGCGCGCTCGTCGGCACCGTGAGCGGCCCGACCCCGAGCCCGTCCTCGCGGATCGTCTGGACGCGCACGTCGTCGCTCGTCGACCACGCCACGCCCCAGAGATCCTCGCGGCGCGCGACGACCGCGAGCGGCCCGATCGCGCCGCTCGCGGCGAGCTCGATCGGGGCGTCGTCGACGGGGGTGAGGCCCTCCGCGGTCGCGTCCCAGCGCCGGAACCGCACCGCGCCGTCGCCGCAGGCGCCCTCCCGCCACGCGAGGCCCAGCCGATGGGCGCCGAGGAGCGGGTCGGAGCTTCGAGCGAGGGCCACGCTGTGGCAGCCGTCGCCGGCGCAGGGCTCGGTGGAGAGCAGCCGCGCGGTCAGCTCGCCGCCGGTGTCGAGCACCTCGTGCAGCTCGACGCCGCCTCGCCCGGCGAACGCGACGACGTAGCGATCGCCCAGCCGGACGGCCGCCGGCGCGCCGACGCTCCGGCCGACCTCGAGGGCGGCGGGGGAGAAGCCGAAGGCCGCGCCCACCGACGCCTCCGGGGCCGGGCACGCGTCGCGCGGGGCGTCCGAGGCGCGGAAGACGACGAGCGTCCGGCCGCCGGTCGAGGCCATCGCGATCGAGCCGACCGGCGAGGTGTCGTCGGGGCAGCTCCCGCCGAGCTTGGGCAGGCCGCGCATCGCGTCGCCGCTCAGCGACATCGGGCTGCCGAACCGCCACGTGCCGGCCACCATGCGCGGGCAGCCGCCCGACGGGACGAAGGCGATGTCGACCTCGATGCCGCCGCCGCTGCCGCTGCACGCGGTCTCGATCGGGTTGGCGCCCGCGGCGGCGTCCTGGTCGACCACGGTGGGCTCCGAGGTGCCTCCCCGCGAGAGCCGGAGGCCGCTCCCCGCCGGGCCCTGCCGGAACACGGTGTAGAAGCCCGAGTCGGTCGCGCAGTGGCTCAGGGCCTCGATCCGCTCGGTCTCGGCCCGGCGCGCCGCGACGAGCACGTCCTCGTCGACCCGCTCGTCGCAGTCGTTGTCCTGGCCGTCACACGCCTCCTCGAAGCCCTCGCCGTTGGTCGGATCGGCCTCGTCGCAGTCGCTGGGCACGTCCTCGGGCACGCACCTCGCGGAGGGGACGCCGTCCTCGTCGAGGTCCTCGACGTCGAGGGCGCAGAGGCCGTCGATGCACTGCCAGCTCATGCAGGCGGGCGGCGGATCGATGGCGTTGAGATCGGCGCAGGAGGTGCAGCCCTCCTGGTCGAGGCCGTCGGTGAGCCCGAGGGCGCTGCACCCGGTGCCGAGCAGGGCGACGAGGAAGAGAGCGCGGCTCATCACTGGACCTCCACGCGGGCGCAGGTCTCCTCGGGCTCGACGTCCTGCGCCGCCGCGGTGGGCGGGGCGAGGCGCGTGAGGCTGACGAGGCGGGGGGATCTAGAAGTCGTCGCGAAGGTTGCCACGGCGCCCCTGGTAGATCCCATCGTCCGTCGTCGTCTGTTCGGGCCGCGTCTCGGTGCGGGTCTCGGCCTGAGCCGGCGGCCGGGTCGCGGGGGCCTCGCGCGGCGGCGGGCTCTCGCGCGGGGGCGGCGTCGCCTCGGCGGCGGCCGGCCGGCTGCGCCCTTCGCCGCGTCGCTCGCTGGGGCGCGCGCGCGGGCTCGTCGGCGCGGCCTCCTCCATCGTGGCAGTGGCTGCCTCCTCGGCGAGCTCGAAGTCGTAGCTGCGATCCTGATCGAGCACGACGACCCGCTCGAGGGTCCGGTAGCCCTCGCGCTCGATGCGGAGCGGCTGCGGGTCGAGCGTGCGCGGGCGCTGGGCGTCCATCGGGTTCGGGTACTCGACGTCTCCGAGGAAGATGTGGGCGTCGCTCGGGGTGACCCGGATCCGCACCCGGACCTCGGCCGCGCTCGGCTCCGGCGTGGGCGCCTCGATCTCGGGCGTCTCCGGCTCCGGCGCGCTCGAGACCTGCCACGCCACCAGGCCTCCGATCGCGCCGACCACGAGCAGCCCGACGGCGACGAGCAGCGGCGCGCGCCCTGCGCTGGAGGGCGAGGCGGCGGCCGAGGGCTCCTCCACCGCGAGCTCCGGCTCGAGCTCGGGCGCCGGGGGGCGCTCGGTGGGCGCCATCGCGACGTCGCCCGGGTCGTGCGCGCCCTGCGGCTCGGTCTCCTTCTCGCGTCGCTTCACCGCCGGCGACGCGGCCATCGTCTCCTGCACCCCGCTGACGAACTCGCCCGCCCCGCCGCTCGCGCCGTCGAGCAGCACCGGGTCGAGGTCGAGCTCGGCGTACGGCGCGAGCGCCTCGGCGAGCTCGCGCATCGTCGCGGGCCGGTCCTCCGGCTTCTTCGCCATCGTGCGCTGCACGAGCTCGGCGAGGCCGGGCGGCACGTCGCCGCGCTTCTCGGTCAGCGGCGGCGCGTCCTCGGTCATCATCTTGAGCAGCAGCGCCGGATACGTCTCGGCCAGGAACGGCAGATCGCCGGCCAGCATCTCGTAGAGGATCACGCCGAGCGCGTAGACGTCGGTGCGGTGATCGAGGGTCTTGAGGCCCTGCGCCTGCTCCGGCGACATGTAGGTCGGCGTGCCCATCGCCATGCCGGTCCGGGTGAGGTTGCCCTCCTCGGCCGGCGACTTCTGCATCTTCGAGATGCCGAAGTCGAGCACCTTCACGAAGTCGGCATCCTTGCGACGCTCGACGAGGAAGATGTTCTCGGGCTTGAGGTCGCGGTGCACGATGCCCTTCTCGTGCGCGGCCGCCAGCGCGTCGCAGATCTGCATCGCGACGTGCACCGTGCGGGCGACCGGGAAGGCGCCGTCCTCCTCGATGGCGTCGGCGAGCGGCCGGCCCTCGAGCAGCTCCATCACGATGAACGGGGAGCCGTCGTCGAGCTCGCCCATGTCCGTGACGTCGACGATGTGCTCGTTGCCGATCGCGGTGGCCGCCTTCGCCTCGCGGCGGAAGCGCTCCACGACGTCCTGGTCACGGGCCATGTCCTCGTGCAGGACCTTGATGACCACGCCTTTGTCGATCAGCTCGTGACGCGCGAGGTACACGGCGCCCATGCCGCCCTCGCCCAGGACGCGCTCGACCCGGTAGCGACCGAGCAGGACGCGGCCCTCGAGCTTGCTGTCCGACGCCTCTGATTCTGCCGGCGACACTGTGCTCATACGGTACCATCAGAACGGCCGGGGACGGTCGTTCTTGGGTTCGGGGGGAAGGGATCCAGCGTGCGCGTGAGTCTCAGGGTATTCGTTTTCATCGTGTTCTCGGCCGCTTGCGGGGGCCCCGCCGAGCCCGAGGACGCGGGCTCCGACGCGGGCGCGATCGAGGTGGACGCCGGGCCGAGCTGCGCCGACGACGCGGCCTGCGACGACGGGCTCTTCTGCAACGGGGCCGAGGCGTGCGTCATGGGGCGATGTGTACCCGGAGACGCGCCGGACTGCGACGACGAGATCGAGTGCACGGTCGATCGCTGTGACGAGACGCGCGACGCGTGCGAGAGCGAGGCGCCGGACGAAGACGACGACGGCTTCGCCGACGCGGCCTGCGTGGACGGCGCGGGCTTCCCGCTCGGCAACGACTGCGACGACACCAACCCCGATCGTTTCCCCGGCAACTTCGAGCGCTGCGACGCCATGAACGTCGACGAGGACTGCGACCCGACGACGTTCGGCGCGGTGGACGGCGACGGCGACGGCCGCTTCGCCGCGCGCTGCTGCAACGCGATGGACGACGGGACCCTGGTCTGCGGCACCGACTGCGACGACACCCGCGCCGGCATCAACCCGACGGTGCCCGAGGTCTGCAACGGCTTCGACGACGACTGCGACGGCAGCGTGGACGAGGGCGTGGCGCTGGCCGGCTTCGTGGACGGCGACTTCGACGGGGCGGGCGACTCCGCGATGCCGATGACCGCCTGCGCCGACGAGCCGGGCTTCGCGACGATCGGCGGAGACTGCGACGACGCCGACCCCGCGGTCCGGCCCGGGCAGGCGGAGCTCTGCGACGGGGACGACAACGACTGCGACGGCGTCACCGACGAGAGCCCGACCGAGGTCGACTGGTACGGCGACCGCGACGGCGACGGCTTCGGCTCGAGCGGCAGCGGCGTCACCCGCACGTGCATGCGCCTCGGGGCCGGCTTCAGCATCCTGGGCACCGACTGCGACGACGACGAGGCGGGCATCAACCCGGCGGCGACCGAGCTGTGCAACGGCCTCGACGACGACTGCAACGGCGCCGCCGACTTCGAGCTCGGCGTGAACGACCTCGAGGACGACGATCAGGACGGGGTGGTCGACATCGCCTGCGGCGCCCCCTTCGGCGAGGACTGCGACGACTCGGATCCGGCCACCGGGGGCGGGGCCGTCGAGATCTGCGACGGGCGCGACAACGACTGCGACGGCAACGTCGACGAGGGCGCCACCGACGCCGTCTGGTTCCGCGATCTCGACGGGGACTCCTACGGCTCGCCCTCGAGCGGGGCGATGGTCTCGTGCGCGGCCATCGCGGGCTACGTGGCCCGCGGCGGGGACTGCAACGACGGGGACCCGGCGATCTCCCCGGCCGCGCGCGAGGTGTGTGACGGGCGCGACCAGGACTGCGACTCCGCCGTCGACGAGGTCCCCGCCCAGAGCACCTGCGCGCTCGCCAACGCCACCTCGGCGTGCTTCGGCGGGCGCTGCCGCGTCGACGAGTGCCTCCCGGGCTTCGAGGACTGCGACGGCACGGACACCAACGGGTGCGAGACCCGGATCGACGAGCCCGCGAGCTGCGGGAGCTGCGGCAACGACTGCGGCCGACTCTTCGAGGTGAGCAGCGCGAGCTGCGCGATGTCCGGCGCCTCCTTCGAGTGCCGGATCGACGCGTGCCGCGCCGGGTACGCGGACTGCAACGGCTTCGCCGGCGACGGCTGCGAGGTCGACACCCGCTTCGACATGGGCAACTGCGGCGGCTGCGGCGTCTCGTGCAGCGGCGGGCCGGGCGGCCGGGCCGAGTGCAACGCGGGCGTGTGCAGCCTGATCTGCGACCCCGGGTTCGGCGACTGCGACGGCGTGGCCGCGAACGGCTGTGAGGCGCGCCTCGACACCACGAGCGCGTGCGGGGCGTGCGGCGCGTCCTGCACGCCGGGGCCCGGGGTGGCCAGCGCGCGCTGCGGCCCGGACCCGTTCGGCGGCTTCCGCTGCGAGGTCGACGCGTGCGTCGCCGGCCGCGAGGACTGCGACGGCGACCCGACCAACGGGTGCGAGGTGGACACCGACGGCGACGCCTTCAACTGCGGCGGCTGCGGCTTCGGCTGCGGCCCGGACAACGTCTGCAGCGGCGGGGTGTGCGCGCTCGGCGCCTGCCCGCCGGGGCGCGACGACTGCAACGCGTTCGCCGGGGACGGCTGCGAGACGGAGCTGACGACCGACCCCGGCAACTGCGGCGCCTGCGGCAACTTCTGCGGGCCGAGCAGCAACTGCGTCTCCGGGGCGTGCGCGTGCGTGTCCGGCGCGTCGGACTGCAACATGGCGCCCTCGGACGGCTGCGAGGTGTTCACCGCCAGCGACCCGTCGAACTGCGGCGCCTGCGGCAACGTCTGCCCGCCCGACAACTTCTGCTCCGCGGGCAGCTGCGTGCTCGGGACCTGCCCGCCGGACCACGCCGACTGCAACATGGATCCGATGGACGGCTGCGAGGTGTTCACCGACACCGACTCGTCGAACTGCGGCGCCTGCGGCAACGCGTGCGGGCCGAGCTCCTTCTGCGACTTCGGCGGCTGCGTCTGCGACCTGGACTTCGAGGACTGCGACATGGCGCCGGGGAACGGCTGCGAGGTGAACGTCCGGTCCGATCCGATGAACTGCGGCGGCTGCGGCTTCGCCTGCGGGATGGGCGCCGCCTGCGTCGATCGGGCGTGCGTCACGATGTGCACCGGCTCGGCGGGTGACTGCGACGGCATGCCGGGGTGCGAGACGGACCTCGACACCGATCCGTCCAACTGCGGCGGCTGCGGCGTCTCGTGCGGGGCGGCGGGCGCGTGCATCGCCGGGCGGTGCGACGACGTGACCGACATCGTCACCGGCGCGGACTTCACCTGCGCGAGCCGGGCCAGCGGCGGGAGCGCGTGCTGGGGCGACGGGGGCTCGGGGCAGCTCGGCGACGGCACCACGATGAGCCATGGGGTGCCCAACCCGACCGCCGCGCCGCCGCTCACCGACGTCGCGGCCGGAGAGAGCTTCGCGTGTGGGCTCGACGAGTTCGGCACCCCCTGGTGCTGGGGCGGCAACAGCTATGGGCAGATGGGCGACGGCTCGGTGTCCGGCTCCCGCCCGACGCCCAACCCCGTGATGCTGGCCACGCCGGACCCGGCCGTGCTGCTCGCGGCCGGTGGCAACCACGCCTGCATCGTCAACACGGTGGGCGAGGTCTGGTGCTGGGGCCGGGGCGACGTCGGCCAGATGGGGGACTCGACCAGCGCGACGAACAACCCGCTTCCGGTCCAGGCGTCGCTGCCGTCCATGCGCACCGCGGTGGGGATCGCCGCCGGCGAGTTCCACACCTGCGCGCTCCTCGACGACGACACGATCTGGTGCTGGGGCAACGACCTCGACGGTCAGCTCGGCACGAGCGGCGCGCCGAGCAACAGCCTGGTGCCGGTGCAGACCACGGCGGCGGTGCCGGGCCCGACCGCGATCGCCGCCGGCGAGCGACACACCTGCGCGGTGACCGCCTCGCGTCGACTCTACTGCTGGGGCCACAACACCTCCGGGCAGTCGTCGGGGAGCACCAGCCCCCCGTCGATCACCGCGCCCACGATCGTGAGCGGCGCGATCAACGTGACCGCGGTGGGCACCGGCCGGGTGCACACCTGCTACCTCGGCTCGCTCAGCCGCGTCTGGTGCTTCGGCGACAACACGCGCGGGCAGCTCGGGGAGGGCACCACGTCGCCGCCGGGCGCCATGCCGGTGCAGGTGCAGCCGCCGCTGACCGCGACTCGGCTCTCGGTCGGCGCGGCCGCGGAGCATTCGTGCGCCGTCGACCCCGGCGGGCGCGCGTGGTGCTGGGGCGACGACTTCAACGGGCAGATCGGCGACGGGATGGCGAGCGGGACCGAGAACAACCCGCGACCGGTCGCCTTCTGACGGAAAGCGAGCGGCCGCCCCGATACCTCGAGGCGGCCGCTCTGGGTTCCCACACCCACCCGGTTCGTGCGGTCAGGCGATGCCCGGGGTCGAGCTGGTCACGCCGAGCGCCGGCAGCTGACCCTTCGTCGCCCGGGCGCCGAGGGCGTCGACCACCGCGCTGTCGAGGTGCAGGTCCATCTGCGGGAACGGAATCCCGATGGACGCGCCGTCGAGCGCGATCTTGGCCTCGCGGACGGTGGCCTCCCACACGGTCCAGTAATCTTCCGGCTTGCACCACACGCGGAGCTGCCAGTCCACCGACGACGCGCCGAGCGAGGACAGGAAGACCTGCGGCTCGAGCTCCGGCGTGGTCCCCGGCACCTTGCGCGCGGCCATCTCGAGGATCTTGCGGGTCTCGTCGATGTCGGCGCCGTAGTCGGTCCCCACCGCGACGTCGACGCGGCGGTGCTCGTGGTGCGTGAAGTTCGTGATCGTCGCGCCGAACACGCTGCTGTTCGGCAGGATGATGCGCTTGGCGTCGGGCGTCTTCAGCTCGGTGGTGAAGAGGTCGATCTCCTCGACCGAGCCGGTCACGCCGGAGACGTTGACCACCTCGCCCACCTTGAAGGGGCGGAAGATCAGGAGCATCACGCCGGCGGAGAAGTTGCTGAGCGTGCCCTGGAAGGCCAGGCCGATGGCGAGGCCGGCGGCCGCGATCACCGCGGCGAAGCTCGAGGTCTCGATGCCGAACACGCCCAGGCAGCCGAGCACGGCGAAGGTCAGGAGCGCGTAGCGCGCCATGTTCGAGAAGAACTTCGACAAGGTCGGGTCGAAGTTGCTCTTCTGGAAACCGCGCATCATCAGGCGGCGCACCCAGCCGGCGACGACCCAGGCGACGAAGAGCGCCGCGAGGACGCCCACGACGCGCACGCCGTACGTGGTGATGAGCTCCATGGTGCCAGAGCCGAGGTTCAGAGAATCCATTCGTCTATCCGCCTTTCCAAGTCAGGTTCGAAGGAGCGACTCACTTGCCGCCGAGCATGCCGCCGAGGCCGCCGAGCGCCTTGCCCGCTCCGGCGATGCCTCCGAGCTTCTCGCCCGCCTTCTCCTGGACGATCTCCATGACGATCTGGGAGGCCTTCAGGGCCTGCTCCTCGCTGAGGCCGAGGCGCTTCTGGAGCTGCTCCTTGATGGTGTCCTGCATGTCTCTCTTCACCTTTCCGGGCGTCGATGGGTCGCGCCCCTCGATCCCCCCATGAGCACCTGGCGTGCCAGCCCTCGAGCGCCTGCGTTCCGTCGGCGGCGCGCCGCGGGTCGTGGGGGGGAGCCGACGCCTCGTAGGGAGGGACCGATGACGCGGACCGCCAGCGTCGGGTACGCTCCCGACATCGCCATGGACATTCGAAGCGTGCTGCTGATCGACGACGAGGCGGACATCCGCACCATCGGGGAGCTCGCGCTCTCCGAGGTGGGCGGCCTCGAGGTGTTCCTCGCCGACTCCGGTGAGAAGGGGCTCGTGATCGCCAAGGAGAAGAAGCCGGACGTCGTGCTGCTCGACGTGATGATGCCGGGGCTCGACGGGCCCTCGACGTTCAAGCGCCTGCGGAGCGATCCGGAGACCCAGAGCGTGCCGGTCATCTTCATGACGGCGAAGATCCAGAAGCACGAGGTCGACCGCTACCGGGACCTCGGGGCCACGGGCATCATCGCCAAGCCCTTCGATCCGATGACGCTCGCCGACGAGGTCAAGCGGATCGCGAAGGGCTGATCACGGAGCGCTGATCACGGGGCGCTGATTACGGAGCGCAGCGGCCGTCCACGCAGCGCTCGCCGCTGGAGCACCCGCTGCCGCAGCTCCCGCAGTTGACGGGGTCGGTCGCGGTCTGGACCTCGCACCCGTTGCCGGGGCTCTCGTCGCAGTCGTCCCAGCCCGGCTCGCAGGTGAAGGCGCACTCCTCGTCGTCGCAGAACGCGCCCGCGACCCGGGGGCCGGAGGCGGCGCAGACGACGCCGCAGCCGCCGCAGTTCATCGCGTCGCGCCGGACGTCGACCTCGCAGCCGTCGTCGAGCTCCCCGTTGCAGTCCCGCCGGGCCTCGCCGTTGCACCGGCGGATGCCGCAGGTCCCTCCGGCGCACTCCGGGGTCGCGCTCGGGAAGCTGCACCTGTTGCCGCACGCGCCGCAGTGGCCGGTGTCGGTCTGGAGCTGGACCTCGCAGCCGTCGCCGACGAGGCCGTTGCAGTCGGTGTAGAGGTCGCTCTCGCACCGGACGATCGTGCACTCGCCGGCCACGCACTCGCCGATGGCGTTCGTGGGGGCGCAGGCGGCGTCGCAGGCGCCGCAGTGGGCCTCGTCGGTGGCGAGCTGGACCTCGCAGCCGTTCTCGGCGCGGCCGTCACAGTCGGCCCACCCGTCCTCGCAGCGGCTCGGGCCGCCGTCGCCGGGGCCCGCGTCGCCGAGGCCGCCGTCGCCGGGAAGGGGCGCGACGCAGCGGCCGTCCACGCAGCGCTCGTCGGCGCCGCACGAGACCCCGAGGCACGCGCCCTCGAGCCGGAGGGTGACCGCGACGCGCTCGCCCGGCACGTACGACACGGTCTCGGTCACCTCGACGAGCCGGGCTCCGGCCTCGGCGCCCACCCCGCGAAGCGTGATCGGTCCGAGCGCGCCGCGGTCGCGGTAGACGAGCAGCAGGGGCGCCGGGAAGGGGGCCGCGGCGCCGAGGTCCACGTCGGCGCGGGTCTCCGATCCGCCGGCGGCGCGCGCGTCGATCTCGATCCAGGCGGCGTCGATCCGCGCGAGGGCGGCCTCGTCGGCCTCCAGGGTGACCAGGATCTCCGTCGGGCCGCCAGCGCAGCCGAGCAGGAGCAGGCAGAGGAGCGCGCGGCTCACGGGACCTCCATCACGCAAGGAAAGATGCCGGTGCACGTCGGCGGAGGCTGTCCCCCGTCGTCGCTGGCGACCACCGCGACCGGGATGACGACGGCGAGGACCACCGCCACCCCGACCAGGGTCCAGAACCACCACTGCTCGACGAGCTCGAAGTCCCCGTCGGGCTCCGGCGCAGGCTGGGGGGCCGGCGCGACGGTGCGCGCGGCCTCGTCCGGCGTGGCGACCGCGATCGCCTCCGGAGGGACGGTGAGCGCGAGCGTGCGGGCCTCGCCCTCCTCGAGGTGCACGTCGGCCCGGGCGACCGTCTCCCCGTCGCGCGTCGCGAACGCCTCGTGGGGGCCGGGGTCGACGGGCAGCGCCACGCCCCAGGTCGCGGGCGGCCGGGGCGCGCCGTCGAGGCTGACCTCCACCCCGTCTCGGGGGCCCTCGACGGCCAGCGTCAGGTGACCGAGCCGCGGCTCCAGCCCGGACAGCTCGCTCCGGGCGCGCGCCTCGACCTCGGGCGCGACCTCCGGGTCGCGCAGGACCTCGCGCAGCGCCTCGCTCGCCTCCACCAGCGCGCCGACGTGGCGGGCGGCCAGCGCGAGGTTGAAGAGGATCGGGGTGGCGCGTCGCAACGTCGCCGCCCGGCGGAAGCGATCGAGCGCCTCCTCCCAGCGCTCGGCGTCGGCGTGCTCCAGCCCCTCGGTGAAGAGGGCCCGCGCCTGCGCGGTGGTGGCCGCGTCCGTCGGGGCCTGCGCCGAGGCGGCGGCGGGGGCGATCAGCAGGAGGAGGGAGGCGCAGAGGGGCGCGAGGCGGCGCATGGGACGCCGGCTTCGCAAGCGTCGTGCCCGAGGTCTCCCGGGGTGGGGCTGAGGGGTTGCGCCTCGGATGTGTCGGGCCGACCCAACGACTTCCGGTGAGGCTGTCGGAGTCGCCCCACGGTGCGACCATGGCGCGCGTCTTGCCACGAACGGGGAGCGATGACCCACCACGCCGACGACCGGGAGCTCGCCGCCACCCTCGACCCGACGTCGATCTCCGCCGACGAGAAGAACACCGACCGGGCCGGCGCGGTGCTCGACGGTCGCTACCGGATCCTGTCGCGCCTCGGGGCGGGCGGCTTCGGCGTGGTGTACCTGGCCGAGCACGTGGCGCTGAGGCGCCGGGTGGCGGTGAAGCTGCTCGAGATCCAGGGCGGCCGCCGGCCGGAGGTGCGCGATCGCTTCCTGCGCGAGGCGCGCCTCGGCGCGGCGATCCGGCACCCCAACGTGGTCGCCATCCACGACTTCGGCTTCCTCGAGGACGAGGGCGGCGTGCCCTTCATGGTCATGGACTACCTCGAGGGCGAGGACATGGCGGCGTCGATCGACCGCGATCTGTGGGCGCCCGCGGAGGCGGCGCGGGTCCTCTCGGACGTGCTCGGCGGGCTCGCCGCGCTGCACGACCTCGGCATCGTGCACCGGGACCTCAAGCCCGAGAACGTCTTCATGGTCGAGGAGGACGGCCGCGCGTTCCCGGTCCTGCTGGACTTCGGCATCTCGCGCAGCCTCGGCAAGGTGGAGGGGCTCGAGTCGGCGGTGCCCACCCGCGACGACATCGTCCAGGGCACGCCGTACTACATGTCGCCGGAGCAGGCGCAGGGGCGGCCGGTCGACGCGCGCAGCGACGTGTACAGCGCCGGCGTCCTCCTCTACGAGGCGCTGAGCGGCGCGCTGCCCTTCGAGGGCGAGACGCCCTTCGACGTGGTGCTCGAGGTCGTCACCGGCGCGCCCCGGCCGCTGGAGCTGGCCGCGCCCCACGTGCCGGACCCGCTCCTCCGGGTGGTCGAGCGGGCGATGGCGAAGGATCCGGCCGAGCGCTTCGCGGACGCCCGCGCGATGCGAGCCGCCCTCGACCGGGCGGTCGACGAGGCGGGGCTCTCGGTGCTGAGCAGCCTCGACGGTTGGCGCCTCGAGGTGTCGGGGGTGCGGCCGGTGCACCGCCTCGAGGAGGCCCCGCCGGCGCCGCAGAAGTGGGACGAGGACCTGCCGACCGAGCCGCGGACCCGGCCGCTCCTGGTGGAGACCGCGAGCTCGCCGGACGCGCTCCCCGCCGGTCTCCGCCCCCGGTCGGCGCCGTGGCTCGCGGGCGGGCTCGCCGCGCTGGTGCTGCTCGCGGGGGGCCTCTGGCTGGCGGCGAGCACCGGCGCGACCTCGCGGGCCGCGGTCGCTCCACCGGTCGCGGCGGGAGGCCAGGCTGCGGGAGGCCAGGCGGCGGGAGGAGAGGCGGCGGGAAGAGAGGCGGCGGGAAGAGAGGCGGCGGGAAGAGAGGCGGCGGGAAGAGAGGCGGCGCTCGAGGATCGTGGCGTCGGAGACCCGGCGCCAACTCCCGTGGAGGCGGCCCTCGTCGAGGCGCCGCCGGCCGAGCCTCCGGTCTCCGAGGAGGCGGTCGCGCCGGTGGCCCAGCCTCGGCCGGCTCCGCGTCCGCGACCCGCCGCGCCTCGCCGCGCCGCCCGGGCGGAGCCTCCGGTCGCCGCGACGGCTGCTCCTCGGGAGCAGACCGTCGTCGCCGACGAGCCGCCGGCCGCGTCCGGGGTCGGTCTGATCCGCGACCCCGGCTTCTGACGCCGACCACCTCAAGAATTCGTCCGCCCGGCCGCTAGTTCTGCGGACGAGAGGTGGACGAGTGCAGCACGTGGTGAAGAAGGCGCGGGACCTTTCCCTCCCGCTGTTGAGCGGCGTCGTGGCCGCGCTGGCCTGGGCGAACCTGGACCCTCACTCCTACGAGGCGGTGGTGCACGCGTCGCCCTTCGGGGAGCACGGGCCGCTGTCGCTCCATTTCATCGTCAACGACCTGTTCATGGTCCTCTTCTTCGGCATCGCCACCGGCGAGATCGTGGAGGCGGTGCTGCCGGGCGGCTCGCTCAACCCGCCGAAGAAGGCGGTCAACCCGCTGCTCGGCACGATCGGCGGCGTCGCGGGCCCGGTGCTGGCCTTCCTCGCCTACCTCTACTTCATCGGGCGCATGGATCTCGCCGGCGGCTGGGGCATCCCCACCGCGACCGACATCGCCCTCGCGTGGCTCGTGGCCCGGCTCGCCTTCGGGCCGCAGCACCCGGCGGTGAGCTTCCTGCTCCTGCTCGCGGTGGCCGACGACGCGATCGGCCTCGTGATCATCGGCGTCTTCTATCCGGACCCGCATCACCCGGTCGAGCCGGCGTTCCTCGCCCTGGTCGGCGTCGCCCTGGCCGCGGCGTGGGGCATGCGCAAGGCCGGCGTGAAGAGCTTCTGGGCGTACCTCGCGGTGCCGGGCCTGCTGAGCTGGGCGGGGCTCTTCTTCGCCCACGTGCACCCGGCGCTGGCGCTCGTCCCGGTCGTGCCGTTCATGCCGACCGCGGGTCACGACGACGGCATGTTCTCCGAGGCGGAGGAGCACCACGGCGACACCCTCAACCGCTTCCAGCACTTCTTCCACGCCCCGGTGGATTTCGGCCTCTTCGCCTTCGGCCTCGCCAACGCGGGCGTCGTCTTCGGCGTGGTCGGCGACGCGAGCTGGGCGGTGCTCTTCGCGCTCATGGTGGGCAAGACGGTGGGCATCTACGTCTGCTCGATGGGCGCGCACCTCGCGGGCTTCCCGCTGCCCGAGGGCATGGACGGCCGCAGCCTCTTCGTGGCCGGGCTCACCGCGGCGATCGGGCTGACCGTCGCCCTCTTCGTCGCCGGCGTGGCCTACACCGACGCGACGGCGGTAGGCGCGGCCAAGATGGGCGCCCTCCTCAGCGCGGGCGCCGCCCCGCTGGTGCTCTTCGCCGCCCGGGTGCTCCGCGTCCGCGGTGAGGCGCCGCAGCCCGCGGCCGCGCCGGCCCCCGCGCCGGTGGTCGCCAGCTACTCGACCCTGCCGCCGCCCGCCGAGTGAGGCTGTAGGGAGACCCCTACGGTCGTGGGGCGCCCCCGACGCTCGTCGCGCGCGGCGGTCCTCGAACGGCGGCCGCTCGCGATGGCCCGCCGCGTGCTCTCCATCCAGGCGTGCGGACGGGTCACGCGGTCGAGACGGATTCAGCGGAGCAGTCGGGGGTGCGCGCGCGGGCCCGGGGCGCCCGGGTGAAGATCGCCGGCGCCCTCGACGCGCTCGTCCGCGCGAGCCGGAGCGGCGCGCCCACCGCGCGCCTGGCCGCGAACCTGCGCGGCGCCTGGCTGGAGCACGGCGACCTCGCGATCGAGATCCGGCCGAGCGGCCTGATCGTCGACGGCCGGCTCGCGGTCCCCGCCGACGCCCAGGCCGCGCGTTGGGCGCTGCCCGCCTTCATGGTCGGCGCGCGCACCCTCGCGCTCGCGCCGCCGCTCGAGGCGCCGGACCTCGAGCGCTTCGCCGAGGCCCTCGCGCGGCTCGAGGTCGAAGAGGAGAGCCTGCGGGCGTTCGGCGACTGGCTGTTCGAGGATGGCGCCGAGGGGCTCGCGGTCGAGCTGCACGCCAGCTTCGTCGAGGTGCTCGAGCACGCGGAGGCCGCCTTCGACGCCGCCCGCGGGGTGAGGGCCGCCCGGGGCGCCGCGGCGCTGCCCACCGGGGTGACCCAGCCCATCGCCGCGGTCGAGCTCGATCGGGCCGCGCTCCTGCCCGAGCTCGGCGTGGACATCGCGCGCTACGCCGACGACGCGCGCGCCCGCCGCTTCGAGCTGACCGGCGCCGACCTGCGCGAGCTCGAGGACGGCGCCTCCGACCCCGCCGCCTGGTCCCGCGCGGAGCTCCGAGCGGTGCTCGAGCTGCCCGCGCTGCGCTCGCTCGCCGACCCGCACGACGTCTCCCGGCGCCTGCTCGCCTGGCTGCGGGAGCGGGTCGAGGCGCCCGCGCTCGCGATGGTGACCGGGCTGCTCGGCGCGGACGACGCGGCGGGGCGCCGGGTCGCGGCCGCGCTCGATCCGCGGGCGCTCGCGGGCGCCATCCTGGAGGGCCTCCGCTTCGAGATGCCGACCGAGGAGCTCGGCGACCTGCTCGCCGTCGCGCCCGCTCCGCTGGCCCGCGCGCTCCTCCACGGCCTGCTCGCCGAGGCGTCGCGGCGGGCCGACGCGCGCTACTTCCTGACCCACCTCGCCTACAGCTGGCCGCCGCAGCGCTGGGTCGAGGTCTGGGCGCCCGACGCGATCGAGCCCGAGCAGGCGCGCGCGCTGACCCGGGTGCTCCTCGGCCTCGGGCTCGACGCGCTCCTCGGCGACGCGCTCGAGGCGCTCCCGGCGGAGTCGGCGGCGGCCGCGCTCGAGGCGATGGATCCCGAGCAGCTCCCGGCCCACGAGCGGGCCATCGAGCGGCTCGCCAGCCAGGGGGACGCGGGCGTCTCGACGCTGGTCGGCAAGATGACCGGCTCGACCGCGCCGCAGGTGCGCTCCTTCGTGGGCGAGCTGCTCCGACGGCACGACACCTTGCCCTGGGAGCCCCGCGAGTTCTCCCGCGCCTGCCGCCACCTCGCCCTCGACGAGAGCGGGCGCGACGTGCTCGTCGAGCTGAGCCGCTCGACCCGCCTCGACACCCGGCTGCGGGTCAGCGCGCTCAACGCGCTCCGCGGCGATCCGGAGCGGCAGCGGCGGGCGAGCGCCTGGCGGCTCCGCGAGCTGATGGAGCCGCCGGAGCTGCGGGCGGCGCTGAAGCGCATCCGCCAGACCTCGGCCTCGGCCGCCCTGGAGGAAGCGTGAGCCGCGCCGCCGTCGTGCACGAGCTCTACGTCGCGATGCGGGCGGCGACGCGCTACGGCCGCGCGCACCCGTCGACCGAGGCGGCGGCGACGCGCCTCGCGGAGGCCATCGAGGCGGCCTCGCCGCCGTTCGCGCTCCAGCTGGTCGGGGAGGCGGTCTTCGCCGATCGCCAGCTGCTCCCGCTCGACCTCGACGCGCACCGGCGCGCGATGGAGGTGGCCCGGGCCGCCCACGCTCTCCAGGTGCACGAGCTGAGCTTCTCGGTCACGCCGTCTCGCTCCGAGGCGGCCGCGCTCGCCGGGGCGCTCGCCGACGGAGCGCGAGGGCGAGAGGGGGCGCTCGAGGAGCTGCTGCTGCGCTCGATCGGGTGGCGGGAGATCCCGCAGGCGGACTGGGGCGAGGAGTCGCAGGAGGTCGACCCCGAGATCTTCGCGGTCACCCAGGTGTCCCTCGCGGTCGCCGACGCCGCGGGCCTCGGCAGCCACGGCGAGTGGCGGTGGAGCAAGGGCCTCGCGATCGTGCGGCGGCTCGAGCGCGCGCTCGCCTCGCATCGGGTCGCGGCCGAGCGGACCCTGGAGGCGAACGACCTCCCGTGGACGCTCGCCCGGCGATCGGTCTCGGCGGCGCGCCTGGCGGAGAACGCCCTCAGCCTCCTGCGTCTGCCCAGCTCGGCGCGCCGGGCCACCGTGCACGCGGCGCTGATGATCGCGGCGAGCGGGCTGCGCGAGCGCGGGGGCCTGCCGCTCGGGGAGGCCGCGGCCGCGGCGCTCGATCGGGCGCTGGCCGCGGCGCCGCCTCGGGGGCGGATCTCTCCCCACCGGGTCCGCGCGGTCGCGCTGCTTCGCGCGCTCGCCGCCGACGGCGCCGGCGACCTCCCGGCGGCGAAGCTGGTCGCGCTCACCTACCGGGTGGAGCGGGACCGGCGCCCGGAGGGGGCGAGCTTCGACCTGACGAAGGTCGATCTCCTGAGCGCGGCGGCGGCGGACGAGACGGTGGACGGCGCGTGGCTCCGGCTCGTGATCAACGCCGAGGGCGTCCTGCCTCCGGGGGCGCGGGTGGTGCTCTCCGACGGCAGCCCCGGCCTCGTGATGGGCCCGGGCGATCCGATGGACGCGTGGCGGCCGAGCGTGCTCGTGGCCGGGCGCGTGGTGATCCCCGACGCGCCGGTCCGGCTCGGAGGCGAGCGATGATCGCGGCCGGCGACGTGATCCTGGACCGCTACCGGGTCGAGGGGCTCCTCGGCGAGGGCGGCATGGGGCAGGTGTACCGCGGGGTGCACGAGATGCTCGACATGCCGGTCGCCATCAAGGTGCTGCACGACGACACCGATCCCGGGCTGGCGCAGCGCTTCCTCCGCGAGGCCCAGACCATGGCCCGCGTCCGGCACCCGAACGTCGTCCAGATCTTCGACTGCGCGATGCTCGACGGCTGGCAGCCCTGCATCGTGATGGAGCTGCTCGACGGCGAGGCGCTCGACGCGGTCCTGGAGCGCGAGCGCGCGATGAGCTGGCTCGAGGTGCTCGACGTCGCCAGCGACGTCTGCGCCGGGCTCGAGGCGATCCACGACGCCGGCATCCTCCACCGCGATCTCAAGCCGGCCAACCTCATGATCACCGGGCGCGGCCTCTCGTTCGGCGCCAAGATCGTCGACTTCGGCATCGCCAAGCCCACGACCCCCGGCCACCCCAAGCTCACCGCGACCGGCGTCGCGATCGGCACGCCCGCGTACATGGCCCCCGAGCAGATCGTCGGCGCCGAGGTCACGCCGGCCGCCGACCTCTACGCGCTCGGCGCGACCCTCTACGAGATGCTGACCGGAGAGCTGCCGTTCGAGGGCGCCGGCATGGCGGCGCTGCTCCGCAAGGTGCAGCAGCCGGCGCCCCCGGTGAAGGCGCCGGACGGTCGCCCGCCGATCCCGCACCAGCTCCAGTCGCTCGTCGCGTCGCTGCTGGAGACCGAGGCGGCCGGGAGGCCGGCGAGCGTGCTCGAGGTGCGCGCGGTCCTGCGCGGCGTCAGCCGATCCACGCCGCGCTCGCTCGGGGTCCGGGTGGCCGGGGTGCCGGCGTCGCGGCCGATCGAGCGGTGGCGACCGGCGCCGCCGACGCGCCGGGTCTCCGCCGACGCGCCCACCCAGCCGACGATGCCCGCGCTGCGCCAGAGCGGCGTGTTCCCGCCGGTGCTGCTCGCCGCCCGGCTGCCTCCCTCGCGGCTGGCCCGGCGCGACGAGCGCGAGTGGCTGGCCGGGCTGCTCGGCGGGACCGGCCGCGGCTACGTGCTCGGCGCGGGCATCTGGTTCGCGCGCATCACCCGGCCCGACGGACCCGACCACGCCCAGGCGGTGCAGGAGGCGCTGCGGTCCCGCTACGGCGCCGCGGTGCGCGTCGCCTACACCGAGGTGGACGCCGGCTTCGAGCTCAGCCCCGCCGCGCTCACCGGCGCCACCGATCTCCCCCGCGAGCTCCAACTCCTGGTCGCCTCGATCTGAGTTTCTTGGAGGGTTTGGTGCAAACCCTCCCCCCATTGGGCAAAGCGCCAATGGGGCCCCCCTCCCGACTCCGCCGGCGCGTCGCGCTTCGCGCTCGCGCCGCGACCCCAGCGACGGGGCGCTGGGGGCCCTGCGGCTCGCGCTCGCGCTGCGCGCGAGCTGGCCGCCCGCTGCCGCGGGATCGAACACAGCTGGTGGTGTGTGCGGCGACCTCGCTGCGCTCGTCGCCTGCCGTCGTCTCGGGTCGGTCGTCGTGGAAGCGGGTGCGCGCGGGGCCGTCGCCCGGCGGCCAGGCTCCATCCCGAGGCCCCCCTCTGCGTCTCCGCGTCTCTGCGAGAGAGCATGCTCGTCTCAGATCAGGGCGAGCAGCCGGCCGAGGGCGTCTCCGCGCACGAGCGCGCTCGGGCCGCAGCGGATCTCCGGCGCGGCGCCCTCGGCGTGGAGTCGGCGCAGCTCGGTGGTGAGCACCCGGAGGCGGTCGCGCCGGTCGCGGTCGAAGGCGAGGCGCCGCGCGGCCGCGTCGCGGGTGAAGCCGGGCGGGCAGGGGGGCGGCGCGCCGGCGGCGGTCCAGCCGCGGCCCGCCACGTCGCCCCCGGTGATCACGAGGCAGCGCCGGCGCTCCCCCGCCCGCCAGCTCACCGCCGACTCGGCGAGGATGGTGAGCCAGCGCGCGCGGCGCCGGGCGTGGGCGGCGCGGGCGAGGCGCTCCTCGAGGTGGTCGGCGATCCCCTCGGCGCTCCAGCCGGTCGGGGCCTCGGCGTCGTCCTCCTCGGCGTCGTCGTCCGCCTCGTCGTCCGCCCGGCGCTCGAGCGGCCAGCGCGCGCGGCCGAAGGAGAGCAGGGCGCGGGGGGTCGGCGCCACGTCCGGGTGGCGCGCGGTGAAGACCCGCAACCCCGCTTCGGCCACCTCGGGCTCCGGGCCCCAGGCCGGCGAGACCGCGAGCGCGCGCGCGACCGTCTCCGCGTCCGGCGCCTCGCCCGCGCGCATCCAGTCGGCGAGGTCGCCCAGCCCCGCGAGGGCCCGCGGCGCGATCACCGGGCCGACCACGTGCACGTCGTCCGGCGCCTCGGCCAGGCTCCGGAAGTCGCGGCTCGACCAGACCACGCGGCCCGAGGTCAGCGCCACGTTGTAGGGCGGCGCCTCGGCCTTGATCAGGTCGTGCTCCCGCAGCGCCGCTTCGAGCGCGGTCTCGGTGCGCTCGACGTCCAGGGCCCGCGCCTGGCTCAGCATCTCCAGCTGCCGGTCGGGCACGCTGCGACGCCGCTGGAAGTAGGAGCGGACGCGGGTGCGCAGACACTTCGCCTTGCCGATGTAGAGGAGCGAGCCGTCGACCCGGCGCATGCGGTAGACCCCCGGCGCCTTCGGGAGATCGGCGAGCGCCTCCTTCGGCATCGGCCAGCCGCGCGCGCCCGGTCGGGCCGGCGGGCGCGCTTCGAGGAAGCGGGCCAGCGCCTCGGGGTCGCGCACCCCCTCCTCGGCCAGCCGCTCGGCGAGCTTCTGCCAGACGAAGAGCGTGGCCTCCACGTGCTCCGCGCTCCGCCGGGGCGCGGCGAGCGGCCAGCCGAAGTAGCCGGCCAGGGCGCGCAGCCCCCGGCGCGGCAGGTCCGGCAGCAGGCGCCGCGCGATCTCGTGGGTGCAGACGAGGCGGAAGGGGAGGGCGCCCGCGCCGAGGGAGGCGTGGAGGTCCTCGAGGAAGCGCGCCTCGAAGCGAGCGAAGTGGGCCACCGCGGTGGGCGTGGCCCCGAGCGCGTCCGCCAGCCGGTCCCAGGCCTGGGCGGGGGAGACCGCGCCCTCGAGATCCTCGGACCGGATCCCGGTCACCCGGGTCACCGCCCGCGGGATCGTCGCCCCTTCGGGCAGGGTCACCAGCACGCTCTCCGCCGGCGCACCCGGCCGTCCCCACCCGAGCTCGAGCAAGGAGCCGTGCGCGGGTGTGGCCCCGGTGCTCTGGCAGTCGACGGCGAGGACGTCGAGCGCGGCGAGGTCGGTCACTGCGCGAGTGTGCAGTGCTCCGCCGGGGCCGGCAAGGCGCTCACGGGGTGAGCTGGAAGCCGCGGGCGAGCGCCGCGAGGTCAACGCCGTGGGTGAGGAGCGCGTAGACCTGCTGGCCGTCGTGGCTGATGAGCACCTGCATGCCGTTGGGCATCTCGAAGCGGCGGCCTTCGCGACCCAGCCAGCGCATCGGCGGGCGCTCCACCGCGCCCTCGCGCTGGTTGGCGAAGCGGCGGACCATCAGCTCGGTGACCGCCTCGATCGCGGCCTGCCCGTCGGAGCTCCCGCTCGGTCCGGGATCGACCACCAGCGCCATGACGACCTCCTCCTCGCTGCGGGTGAAGAGGCGCATGCCGGCGGGGCCGGCGAGGCGGGGCGGGGTCGCGTCCTCCGACCGCCAGCCCGTCCCCGGCAGCGGCAGGGTGAAGCCCATGCGGTGGTCGACCCAGGTGCCGTCGCTGCGCATCTGCCCGAGGGGCAGCGGCGCGCCGGTGAAGGCGAGCTGCTCGGTGATGCGCCGCAGCTGATCGCGGTGGGCGCGGACGTCGTCGGGCCAGCCCCAGAAGACGAGCCGGAAGCCGTGCCCGTTGGCCACCGTCGTGTGCACCACCCAGCGCATGCGGCCGAGCTCGAGGTCGGTCTCGCCCTCGCTCGCGCGCCCGGGCCGGGCCCCGAAGTCGACCGAGTCCGCCCGCACGCCCGGCAGGCCGATCACGTCGAGCACCGCGCGGTGGTAGGCGTCGACGTCCATCGTCGCCTCGACCGGCTCGACGACGAGCATGCCGTGCAGCGACGAGATGGGATCGAAGAGGTAGAGGTCGAGGTCGGTGCCGTCGACGAACCCGCGGGCCTCCGAGCCCGCCCAGAGCTGGAAGTGACCGTCGGCCGGCACCTCGAGGATCAGCCCGTGCTGGAAGTCGGTGTAGCGCGAGCCGCGGAGCGCGTGGTTCAGGCCGATCTGCCGCCGCTCCCGCTGCGCGACCCGGAGCGCCGCCTCGAGGCCCGATGGGTCGGCGAGGGGCGCGATCCGGGGGAAGCCCGCCCGGAAGATCGAGCGCGCCTGGTCGGCCGCGGCGATCGGGTACCAGACCAGCAGCTGGATGCAGCGCTCGTCGGCGCAGCGCACCGCGTGCACCATCTCGAGGCCGCGGGTGTGCATCACGTTCGCCGGCACCGCCTCGCCGAGGATCGGCAGGCTGTCGCGCCGGACCACCTGCCCGCCCGCGTTCTCCACCGCGGTGCGCTCGAGGAAGCCGCGCATGCGGTCGTAGGCCTCCGGTGGCACCTGCTCGGAGATCACGATGCCCCACACGTCGGGGGAGCGGACGCGGAAGCCGACGTCGGCGTCCGGGTTGATGCCGCTCAGCGCGTCGCCGACCACGAGCGACCAGGGCTCCGGCGCCTCGACCTGGAGCCGCGACGCGAGGTTCTCGTAGCGCCCCTCGTGCACCCGCCAGAGCGGCCCGCGCGCCTCGAGCACGCGCTCGTGTCGCGCCTCGCCGATCAGGCCGGGGAGGAGCACGAAGGCGTCGAAGAAGGGCGACAGGTCGCGGCTCGACCCGGCGCCGCGCCAGGCGGTGAGCGTGTAGAGGTGGTCGCGGCTGATCAGCAGGACGTACTCGAAGCGGAAGGCGGTCCCGTCGAGGTGCCCCTGCACCACGAGGCGGCGCGCCGGCCGATCGGCGAAGGTGATCCGCTCGTCCTCGACCAGCGTCGCGTCTTCGAGCGCGATGCCCTCGAGCAGCAGCCGCGCGGCGTCGTCGAGCCCGACGCCCACGAGGTGCTCGACCAGCACCATGCCCCAGCCGGTGTCGCCGTCCTCGGCGTGCATCGCGGCCGAGGCGTCGGCGTTGAGGGCCTGCACCGCCTGCCGCTCGACGACCTCCCACCCCGGCGTCGGGGTGAGCGCGAACCGGTAGGTCTCCTCGACGAAGGAGCCCCGGGGCAGATCGGGCGCGTCGGCGCCGGGGGCGTCGGCGGCGCTGCGCGGCGAGGTCGCGGCCGTGCCTCCGCAGCCGAGCAGGACCGCGGCCGCGAGGAGGGCGTGCAGGCGGCGCATCAGACGATCTCGAAGCGGAAGTCTTCGATGACCGGGTTGGCGAGCAGCTTCTCGCACATCGACCGGAGCTCCGCCTCGGCCGCGCCCGGGTCGCGGTCGTCGAGCTCGATCTCGATGAGCTTCCCGACCCGCACGTCGCGCACGCCCTCGAAGTCGAGGCTGCCGAGCGCGCGCTTGACGGCGTCGCCCTGGGGGTCGAGGACTTCGCGCTTGAGGGTGACGTAGATCTGGGCCTTCACGATGCGCCTCTCAGGTTCTGCCGGATGCGGGCGATGGGGTCGTCGAGGTTGGGCTCGAAGGGCTCGCCGCGGATGGTCTCGCACGCCTCGATGTAGCGGCGGGAGGCCTCCACGCGAACCTCGTCGGGGATGGTCGGGATGGGGCCGTCGCCGGTGAAGCCCTCGGCGGCCAGCCAGCGCCGGACGTACTCCTTGTCGAAGCTCTCCGGCTCCTCGCCCGCGCCGAGGCGGGCCTCGTAGCTGTCCTTCAGCCAGATGCGCGAGCTGTCCGGCGTGTGGATCTCGTCGATGACCACGATGCGGCCGTCCGGCGCGCGCCCCATCTCGTACTTGGTGTCCACGAGGATGAGGCCGTGGCGATCGCAGACCTCGCGGCCGCGGGCGAAGAGCGCGTGCGCGATGCGCGAAGCCTCGTCGAACGTCGCCTCGTCCACCAGGCCCCGCGCGAGCACCTGGGCGCGGCTGACGCTCTCGTCGTGGCCGCCCTTCTCCGCCTTGGTGCTCGGCGTGAGGATCGCCTCGGGCAGGGCCTCGTTCTTCTTCAGCCCCTCGGGCAGGGCGTGCCCGCAGAACACCCGCTCGCCCCGCGCGTAGTGCGTCCAGAGGCTCGTCGACGTCACCCCGGTCACGTAGGCGCGCATCACCCACTCCACCGGGAGCGGCTCGCACTCGATGGCCACGCTGACGCTCGGGTCGGGCACGCCGCGGAGGTGGTTGGGCGCGACGTCCTTCGTCTGCTCGAACCACCAGGCGCTCAGCTGGTTGAGGATCTGACCCTTGAAGGGCAGCGTGCCGAGCACGCGATCGAAGGCGCTGATCCGATCGGTGGTCACGAGCACGCGGCGGCCGTCGCCGGGCAGGTAGCTGTCGCGCACCTTGCCCTCGACCTTGCGGCCGAGCTCGGTGAAGTCGGTCGCCTCGAGGGTGAGCGCGAGCCCCTCGCGGAGCACCTCGACGTCGACGCTCACGCCCGCCCCCGGAGCGCCCGGTCGACGATGGCGTCGGCGTGGGCGAGGGCGTGCTTCAGGTCGAAGCACTTGCGGATGGTGTCCTCGTCGAGCAGCCCGCGGATGTCGTCGTCGGCGAGGAGCAGCGCCTGGAAGTCGCCCTCGCCGTGGAAGGCCTTCATCGCGTTGCGCTGCACCCAGACGTAGCCGTCCTGGCGGCCCTTGCCGGCGCGCACCAGCTCGAGCAGCACGCCGCCGCTCGCCCAGAGCCCGCCGGTCTTCGCGAGGTTGGCCTCGAGGTTCTCCGGGTAGACGACCAGGCCCTCGATGAGGCGCTTGGTGCGGTCGAGCATGAAGGCGAGGGTGGTGGTCGCGTCGGGCACCACCATGCGCTCGACCGAGGAGTGGCTGATGTCGCGCTCGTGCCAGAGGGCCACGTTCTCGTAGCCGGGCACCACCGCGCCGCGCACCACCCGCGCGAGCCCGCAGAGGTTCTCGCTGAGGATGGGGTTGCGCTTGTGCGGCATCGCGCTCGAGCCCTTCTGGCCCTTGGTGAACGGCTCCTCGGCCTCGAGGACCTCGGTCCGCTGCCAGTGCCGCACGTTGGTGGCGAAGCGCTCGATGCCCGCGGCCAGCCCGGCGCACGCGGCGAGGAAGACGGCGTGCCGGTCTCGGGGCACGACCTGGGTGGAGACGGTCTCGGGCTTCAGGCCGAGGCGCCGGAGCGCGGCCTCCTCGATCTCCGGCGACAGGTGCGCGTAGGTGCCGACCGCGCCGGCGATCTTGCCGTAGGCGATCTCTTCGCGCGCCGCCGCGAGCCGGTCGCGGCCCCGGGCGAGCTCGGCGTAGTGCCCGGCGAGGGCGACGCCGAAGGTGGTCGGCTCGGCGTGGATGCCGTGGGAGCGGCCGATCATCGGCGTGTGTCGGTGCTCCTCGACCCGGGCCGCGAACGCCTCGAGCAGCGCGTCGGTGCGGGTCAGCAGCGCGTCGCCGGCCTTGACCATCAGCCAGGCGAGGGAGCTGTCGAGCACGTCCGAGCTGGTCATGCCGAGGTGGAGCCAGCGGGCGGGCGGGCCGGCGAGCCGCTCGACGTGCGTGAGGAACGCGATGACGTCGTGCCGCGTCTCCTTCTCGATGGCGTCGATGGCGTCCGGGTCGATCTTCTCCCCCACCGGGCGCACCTCGGCGGCGGTGCCCTTCGGCACGAGCCCCGCGTCCTCCATCGCCTCGCAGGCGGCGAGCTCGACCTCGAACCACGCGAGGTACTTCTGACGCTGGCTCCAGAGGGCGTCGAAATCGGCGGGCGTGTAGCGGGGGATCATGCGCGGCCAGATAGCACTTCGGCCGCGTCACGTCACCGCAGGCCCCGGTACACCGCGAGATGCCTCTCGATCCGGCGTCCCCAGGTCTGGGCCTCCGCGTGAGCCCGGGCCGCCCGCTGCATCGCGGCCAGCCGCTCGGGCTCGGCGGCGAGCGCGTCCACCGCCTCCGCGAGCGCCTCCGGGTCGCGGGGCGGCACGAGCACGCCGTCGCTCCCAGGGGCGACCCGCTCGGTCAGCGCGCCCGCGGCGCTGGCGACGACCGCGAGGCCTCGCATCTGGGCCTCGAGCACCGCCTGCCCGAAGGACTCGGTCCAGCTCGGGGCGACGAGCACGGCGTGGGCCGCGGCGGCGGCGTCGAGCCCGGCCGGATCGAGCCACCCGAGCCAGCGGGCCCCCGCGAGCCGCGCGCGCTGCTTGCGCTCCGCCTTCGGGCTGTCCGGCAGGCCGCCCGCGATCGAGACCGGGGTCTGCATCCTCGGGATCGCGGCGGCCAGGGTGTCGATCCCCTTCACGTCGGCGAGCCGCCCGACGAAGAGCGCGCCGCTCCCCTCGTACGCCGGGGGCGGGGTGGGCGAGACGCCGAGCGGCACGATCTCGCCGCCGCCGAACGCCTCCCGCGCGTGGCGGGACGGAACGACGACCCGCGCCGCCCGCTCCGCCGCCGAGGCCTGCGCCCGCTCGGAGCGCGTCGGCTCCGCGAGCCCGCGCAGCAGCCGCAGCTCCCGCTGCACGACGTGCACCGAGAGCACGACCGGCGCGCCGAGCGAGGCCGCGAAGTCGAAGAGCATCGCGTGGTGCACGTGGACCACCGTGGGCGCGAACCGCGCGGCGAAGGCCCGCGCCTTCGGCAGGTGCTCGGCCGAGCCGAGGCGGCAGACGTCGCCGCTGTCTGGCAGCGGGGGCACGCCCGCCCCGCGCGGGCGCCAGGCGTCGAAGGAGAGGACCGCGCACGGATGGGGCGTCGCGCGCACCATGCCCTCCACCGCGGTGGAGAGGCCGCCGTTACGGCGCGGGGGGTAGTCTCGGGTGACGTGCAGGATGCGCACGGGCGGGAGGCTGTGTCGGCCGAAGCCACGGCGCCAGAACTGTCTCGCGCCTGTTCCACGACGGGGACGTCCCGGTTCGGGTCTACGACGTCACGGGTTCGCGTGACGCGGGAGGCGGCGGAGCTCGGGCTCGCAGCCGTCGATCAGCGAGCGGGGCGGGGTGTCCGGCCCCGCGAACGAGAAGGTCGAGCTCGCCTCGCCGTCCTCGACCACGCGGGTGACGAGCAGGAAGGTGTCGCACGCGGGCTCGGACTCGGCGGCGATCCGGGTGGGGCCCTCCGCCACCCGCGCCTCGGCGATCGTGGTCACCTCGGGCAGATCGTCGAGGCCGCCCTCCAGCCAGGCGCGCACGAGCCGATGCCCGTCCTCTTCACACACCAGCCGGGCGTGCACCGGAGAGCCGTCGAGGCGCTCGACGGTCACCGCCGGCTCGGTGAAGGGCCCCGCGAGGTCCATGCCCATCGGGTGCACGCGGACACGCTTGCTGTCGCCCTCCACCCCGGTGTCCGGGCGCTGCGGGCCGGGGAGCTCGGTCATGTGGCCGAGCTCCGCCGTCATCTCGCTGGTGCAGAGGTCGATGCCGAAGGTGAGGCCGTCGTCGACGCGGCGCTCGAGGCGCAGGTCGCCCTGCTCCCGCACGCGGCTCGCGGCGCGCTCGTTCTCGCTCGGGCCGATCAACCCCGCGCCGAACGCGACGATCTCGCTCCACAGGCCCTCGGCCTCCGCGTCGACGTCGCCGACCACGCGCACCGAGACGGTCGGCTCGCGCACCGGCTCCAGCCAGACCAGGGCGTGGTGCTCGTCCCGCCGGTAGCGGAGGTGCGGGATGGCGCGCAGCTCCAGCTGCGCCTCGAGCGCGACGTACTGCTCGACCGAGAAGGTCGCGCCGACCGCGCTGCTCTCCCGGTCCACCCAGGTCCAGAGCAGGGCCTCGGCCTCGAGCACCAGGTGGTCCCCCTCGACCCGGGCCTCGCAGCCGCGGATCCAGAGCCGCCCCTCGGCCGCGTCACCCTCCTCGCCGCCGAGCGGCATCAGCCGACCTCGGGCTCTCTGACACACGTGCGCGCCGGCGAGATCGACCGCGAGCCGGCGCACGTCGGCGAGCTGCGCGTCGGCGCCGATCGGGACCTCGGATCCCCGGTCGGGGTCGCCGTGCTGGACGGTCCGGGACGAAGGACCCGAAGAAGAGGAGCCGCCACAGGCGAGGAGCGTGGCGCAGGAGAGAAAGACGAGGTGCCTCATCGGAGCCCGCACCTAGGAGCCGCCGCGCCGCGGCACAACACACGCATCGGCCAGGCGCTGGCTACAGCGGCCACTCGCGCACGCGAGCCTCCGACGCCCAGCGGAAGCGCTCGACGTCGAGCAGCGCGTCGACGAGGCCGTCGAAGAGGAAGCGGCGCGGGTCGCCGGCCCGGACCTGGGTGCGGTGGGCGGCGATCGCGGCGAGCTTGCGGTCGCGCGCGCCCCGGACGTCCACCTCGAGGTCGTGGCCTTCGCGCCCGAGCGGCGCGCCGGCGGGCAGCCCGAGCGCGCCCGGCGCGTGGCGGGCCATGAGCGCGCGGAACGGCTCGAAGAGCCCGGGCGGGAAGACGGCGTGCAGCACCGGCGTGTCCCCGGCCGCCCGCCTCACCATTTCGGTGACCGCCAGGTGGTCGACGTGGCCGTAGGCGCCGTCGGTGTCGAGCGTGAGCAGGAGGTCCGGCGCGGCGGACCCGAGCGCGTCCCGGAGCGGCGTGGGATCGGGCGCGACGCCACCGTCCGGCAGGCCGATCACGATCGGCGGCGCGGCGCCCAGCTGCTCGCAGGAGCGCGTCAGCTCCCGGACCCGCTCCGTGCCGAGCGCCTCACCGGAGAGCGCGCGCCTCGAGAGGTCCCAACCGCCTTCTCCCCGGGTCGCGCAGACCACGCGGACCCGCACCCCCGCGTCGCTCAGCCGCGCGATCGTGCCGGCGAACGGGTACGTCTCGTCGTCGGGGTGCGCGACCACCACCGCCACCTCTCTCATCTCGCCTGCCTCACCCCTCGAAACTACGCCCCCGTTGCTTGGAAGAGGGGGAATTCGTGGGTGACAATTACTCTCGCAAAGACGCAAAGGGGTTGGGGGGCAGCGGGGTGGTGGGCCGCCGGCGGGTTCAGGGTCGCTCGTGTCTCTGGAGGTGGACGCTTCGTGGTGAATTTCTCGCAGAGGCGCAGAGTCGCAGAGGCGTCTGGAGGGGCGCCTCGGGTGCTCGAGTCGGCGTCGATGGGGGAAGCTTGGAGGGCGACAATTACTCTCGCAAAGACGCAAAGACGCAAAGGGGTTGGGGGGCAGCGGGATGGTGGGCCGCCGGCGGGTTCCGGGTCGCTCGTGTCTCTGGAGGTGGACGCTCCGTGGTGAATTTCTCGCAGAGGCGCAGAGTCGCAGAGGCGTCTGGAGGGGCGCCATGGGGTGGGGGGCTCGGTTCTCGAGTCGGCGTCGATGGGTGAAGCTTGGAGGGTGACAATTACTCTCGCAAAGACGCAAAGACGCAAAGGGGTTGGGGGGGCAGCGGGATGGTGGGCCGCCGGCGGGTCCAGGGTCGCCCTTCGCTCTGGGAGGTGGACGCTTCGTGGTGAATTTCTCGCAGAGGCGCAGAGTCGCAGAGGGGTCTGGAAAGGCGCCTTGGGGTAGGGGCTCCCCTCGTCGAGTCGGCGTGGATGGG
>Ga0310345_10000926_pt1 | contig 35964 bp, 22 predicted proteins | sample HC15DNA20500_MG_FD_204667 | JGI IMG/M metagenome (GOLD analysis project Ga0310345, IMG submission 204667) | Marine microbial communities from station ALOHA, North Pacific Subtropical Gyre - HC15-DNA-20-500_MG | ecosystem: Environmental > Aquatic > Marine > Oceanic | place: Pacific Ocean: North... | reverse complement strand
AGTTTCTCCCAGCGTCCGCTTTCTTACGGCCAGGGTCCGTTGACTCAGTGGCAACGCCTCCTCGAGTCGCCCCAGTCTCTTGAGGCAGAGCACGAGGTTGTTCATCGTCCGGAGCGTCCGTGGGTGATCGGGTCCATCGATTCGTGTTCGATCGGTGAGCACTCTCTGGTAGTGCACCAGGGCCTCTTCGAATCGGCACATCTCCAACAGGCACATGCCCAGGTTGTGGCGTGCCATCAGCACCGCCTGATCGCCGGAGCGGCAGTCGTCCTTCAGGCCGTCGTAGGCTTGCTGGTGGAGTTCGAGGGCCTGGGTGAAGCTGCCGCAATGGGTCAGGGCGGTGGCCAGTTGAGATGTCGCGGCAAGCGTGTCGCAGTGGTGTTCGCCGAGTTGGTCGCGGCGGTTCTTCACTGCCCGCTTCAACTGTTCGACGGCCTGGGAGTGCAGTCCCAGCGCATCGTACGACTCGCCCAGCGACAACTGGATCGAGGCGGCGGTCGCCGGTTGATCGACAAACGTGGTTTCCACTCGAGTGGCGGCGTGATCGAGGATGGATCTGGGTGAGATGGGGCGGCCCAGTCGTCGATCGGGTCGCAGGTCACGGATGACCTCCGAGACCAGGAACCGGGTCAACGCCTCGGCCCGTCGTGCGTCTCGCTCGGATTGCTGCTTCAACGACTCGGCCTCGGCCCGAACCGTCTGCTCGCGACCGAGCCCGATTTGACGAGCTCGTTGCGCCATTTCTCGTGACTGCACCAGGCTGCGGGCGTGCTGGGCCTGCCTGCGGAAGTGGTCAGCGGTTGCGATCGATCCGATCGTCAGAGCCACCAGCAGCAGTGCCGCCAACGAGGTCATCCCGGCCAGCGCGGGATTGCGTTGGCACCAGCGAGCGGTTCGCTCGTACCACCCGATTCGTCGGGCATGGATCGGTTCTCCGGCCAGGAACCGTGCGAGATCCTTGGACAACGCATCGGCTGACTGGTAGCGACGGTCCGGGTCGGGATCCAGGGCACGTTCGATGATCGTCTGGAGATCTCGGGAGATGCCCGGGATCAGGGTCTGCAGGGACTGGTTCTGCCGCTCCCAGGGATTGTCGTCGGAGTCGTAGGCTGGCTGGTGGGCGAGCAACTCGAACAGCGTCGCCCCGAGGCTGTAGATGTCGCTGCGGGCGTCGGCGTCGCCCCGAAAACACTCGGGGGCCATGTACCGATGTGTGCCCAGGATCGCGCCGGTGGCCGTCAGGTCTCCGGCCTCCGGGCTACGTGCCAGGCCGAAGTCGCTCAGCCAGACCGTTCCGTGACGATCCAGCAGCAGGTTTCCTGGCTTGACGTCTCGGTGAATCACCTCCTGTCGGTGGGCGTATTCGAGGGCCTCGGCGGCCTGTCGACCGATGTCGGCGACCGCCTGTTCGGTGTCGATGTTGGGTCGGGACGTGGTTTGATGGGCCTGTTCTTCGAGTTGGTCCAGCGAGATGCCGTCGATGAACTGCATCGCCAGGTAATGCACACCCTGTTCGTGGCCCTGCGAAAAAACCGGGACGATGTTGGTGTGGTGCAACGCCGCGGCCGCACGAGCCTCGGCACCAAATCGATCGATGCGCTGAGGGTCCAGCCAGTCGTTGGCCGGCAACAGCTTCAGGGCCACGCGACGATCGACCGAAAGCTGGTGAGCCTCGTAGACGATCCCCATCCCACCCCTTCCGATTTCTCGGATGATCTGGAAGTCGCCCAGGGGTCCTGTCGGCGGGACAAACGACTCGGCAGCATCGGCCGCCAGTTCGGCTCGCAGAGAGGCAAGTTGCTCGGCCCGGGAGTCCGTGTCGAGTTCGGGACGTGAACAGCCCGAACGGCCCCAGTCCGAAAGCAGTTCCCGCCACGTGGTCAGGTCAACGCCCGAGTCGTTCCGGGTCACGTTGGTCATCGTGTCTCCTGTTGTTCGAGCCGAGCCATCATGGCCTGGCGGGCACGTTGGTACAGTTGGCGGGCGGCCGCAGAACTGCGGTTCAACTGTTCGGCGATCTCGTCAAAAGGCATCTCCGCGACGATCCGCAGCAGCAAGATCCGTCGGTATTCGCGAGGCAATCCAGCCACCGTCACGCGGATTCGACGTCGTTGCTCTTTGCGGATCACTCGGCCACTGGGGGAGGTCTGGTTGGCGGCCAGCCGTTCGACCGCATTCCCCGCCGAGCGGTTGTCGGCCGACTGGGCTGTTGGAGAAATGGTCACTTCGCGTCTGAGGTCACGACCGGCGGTTCCCAGGTGATGGCGAACGGTACCCAGGATGCGGTGCGTCAGGATCTGACGCAGCCAGCACCACAACTCTCCCTCGCTGTGGCCGCGGAACTTCGGGAAGTCGCGGCAGGCATGCAGCAGCGTCTCCTGCACGATGTCCGACGGGCTCTGGCGGACGCCGAGCCGCGGCGAAACGCGTTGTTGCGCCAAGGCTTCAAGTCGGTCGCGGTAGACGCCCAGCAACGGACCCAGGCTGCACTCGCCCTGGCGGACAGAGTTCAGCAGGATGGTTGGAGACGCATGTCCCGCGTCATGCGTGGCCGTGTGATTCACGATGCCCCTCAAAGGGTGCACGTTGCGTGCCAATGCACGCCGAATCATTTGCGTGGGAAAAACCCGCTCCGATGGTCACAAGCGACGACTCGCGAGTCGTCGCGGACGTGGCGTTCTGCAACACGACGACCCGATGGTGTGGCAATTTGCTACGGAAGTCTCCGAGCCGCCACGCAGAAGAAGTCGATCAGGCGACGCCTCTGTAGAGCACCTTCATGACCTTCCCGGTGTTGAGATGCACGGGTCGACCGAGACGATCTTCGATCAACGTGGTGGGATCGACGCCCAGCGCGTCGTAGATCGTGGCGCCCATGTCGTTGGGATGGTAGGGCGTCGTGATCGGATGACCACCGATGTTGTCGCTGGCTCCGATGATCTGGCCGGGACGCACACCGCCTCCGGCGAACAGGGCCGAGTAGACCGCAGCCCAGTGGTGGCGGCCGGGGACCTTCTGCTTGGGCAACGGTGAGATCGTCGGTGTGCGGCCGAATTCGCCGACGCAGACGATCAGGGTGGTCTCGAGCAGGCCGCGATCCTCGAGGTCGTCGATCAGGGCACTGAGGCCGTTGTCGAGAGCCGGCAGCATGGTCCGCAGGCGTGGGAAGTGATTGACGTGGGTGTCCCACATCTGCACGTGACCCATGCTGGCCTGGATCACCGGGATCTCCATCTCGACCAGTCGCCGGGCCAACAGCAGTGTCTGGCCGTACTTGTGACGCCCGTAACGGTCCCGCACCTTGGCGCTCTCGGCGTTGACGTCCAGGGCCCCTTTGAGCTTCCTGGAGGAGAGCATCGAGAAGGCGGCCTGTTGCTGGCTGGAGTACTTGATCCCCCGGGGTGACTGCTCGATGCCCCGTTGCTGCTTGTCGATTGTCCGGAGCAGCTTGCGGCGATCGCCGAGCCTGTTGACGCTGAGTCCGTCGAGCAGCGAGAGGTCGTTGACCTTGTAGTCCTTGTTGTTCGGATCGCTGTTGAGCACGAAGGGATCATGCTTGGGGCCGAGGAATCCCGAGTGCTGACCGGGCCAGACCAGCACGCCCTCGATCAGTGGGTTGGGGACGGTGACCTGGCTGGGCAGGCCGTCGGCACGAGGCCTAAGCAGCGAGACGCCGCCACCGTAGCAGGGCCAGTCGGATCGCTTCAGCGATTTCGCCTGGTTGGAACTGCCTGTGTCTGGCTGGACGTAGCCGGTCAGGGCGTTGTGAGAACCCGACAGGTGCCGGTTGTCGCCGTGGTGCATCGAACGGACGATTGAGACCTTCTCGGCTCGCTGGGCCATCTTGGCCATCTTGTCGGAGAACTGGACTCCGGCGAGTTTCGTCGAGATCGCCTCAAACTCGCCCTTGGCCTCAGACGCCTCCGGCTTGGGGTCCCACATGTCGATGTGGCTGCCGCCACCCGGCAGGAACACCAGCACGACCGATTTGACTCTTGGGGGATGCAGGGCGGCGCGGGCCTGTTGCCCGAGGACGCTGGAGAGCCCCAGTCCGAAGAAGGAGGAGCCACCGATCTGGAGGATGTCGCGGCGATTGAGCATGTCGAATCGTCTCTTCACTTCCTGGCTTCATCCATTCCGGGGCCGGTCCATGGACCCGAATCGGTACGAAGGATCCACCGTACCTGACATGTTCCATTATTGACTGAATCGAACCGCCGAGGCAATGGGAGCCAGTTTTGTTGTGCGGATTTCGGTTCGGTGTCGAAGATCAGCGCCGAAACCCGCTGAGCCTTAGCGGTTCGCGGCCGTTGTTCAAATTTGCGGCCGTTGTTCAAAGATACTCGGAATTTGTGACCCAGGATCAGGGTCACGCGCTCGACACACTTCAGCCGCCATCAACTCTGCGGGTATAACGAAACGGATGACACTTTCCGCTTTTGCTGGAGAACGGCCGATGACAATGGTTTGGGAGAACATCAAGCGGAAAGCCTGCATGATCCTGATACTCGTGTCCGGTGTCGCCCAAGCGCAGCAGATGCAGCCGACCGAAGGCACGAACCTCGCACGTGGGAAAGCGTGCACCTTTGATCCCAAACCGAGCTATCCCGATTGCACGGAAAAAGGTGACCGTTTCGATCTGACCGATGGTCGGTACAACGGATGTCTCTGGATCTACAAGGGCACCGTCGGATTGATGCCCGGTTACGGATGGGACGTCGAGACCATGCCGATCCCCCTGATTGACATTGATCTCGGGGCTGCTCGTGCCATCGGCAAGGTCACCTTTTCCAGCATCACCGGGTCAGGGGGAGTGACGTTTCCCCTGGCGGTGCGGGTCTTCGTCAGCACAGACGCGAAACACTACGACCTGCTCTGCAACATGCCCACCGAATCGATACCGCAGGATAAGCCTCTGAACCATCGTTTCGTTGCCAAGGATCTCAAGGGGTGGGGCAGGTATGTTCGCTTCGCGGTGCTTCCCGGTGGCCCCATGGTGTTCTTTGACGAGATTGAGGTCATGGCGGGGACGCATACCCGCGAAGAGGTCCGGCATCTCAACAAGAGGCCCGTACCGGCCGGAATGGTGAAGACATTCGCCAGGCAGATGAGAAGGGGGACCCCGGATCTTTGGTCGTATTCCGGCTTCGGGAGCGACCGCGGCACGATGCAGGATAACGGGGCCTACTTTTGCGAAGGTCTGCTGGGGCTGAAATCGAAGCATCCAGAGTTCCACCGGGTGGCCCGTGCGATCAATGCGCTGCTGATTCGCAAGAGTTTTCTGGATGAGAAGCTGCGGTCTGCGAAGCGAGCGCAGTTTTATGCCAGGAACATTGGCGCAACTGATGATCAAGCCGGCAGCCTGTCCCAGGACGTCGCAGAGATGCAGAACAAGAGTGCCGGCGTCAACAATCGACTGAACGATCTGTTTCAATTCTACGGTCGGGCATTCGATGCAGATCGAAGTGCTGAGCAGTTGTCGGGTGTGAACCCAAAGATCGAGGATGTGACGGATGGCATTCGAAGGCTTGAAGTTGAAGTAGGTGATCTTGTCTCCAAGGCGACATCCGCTGTCGTCTCACAAACAGGCAAGTGGAAGAGCGACAAGCTCGCGCTCTCTCCTGAAGACAGGGTTCTCAGTCGGGATGGGACCAGTCGCAGGTTTCAGTTCACTGCTTTTCACGGCGCACACCTGGACGCTTTGTGGGCGCTTGGTCCCTTCGATGGTTATCACATCGATCACCCCGTCCCCTGGCCAGTTTCAGACAATCCGGGGAAATACACGTTCCCGAAGCTGCGCGGGTACATCGATCGGATCGTCAACGAGAGCGGTGGCAGGATAAAGAGCTTTTCTTTGACCGAGCCGAGCTATCGGGGTGACGTGATTCCGATGACGGAATGGATGCTTGCGAAGGCCAAGGCGGATCCTGACCTCCTTTTGCAGACGAAAGAGGACAAACGACCGCCGCTGATCGCCAGTACGCTGATTGGCAACAATTCACGACTCAACGTGCATCACCCGGCCGCGCTGGAGTACGTACGGGGGTACCTGAAGAGTCTTGCCGGCAATCTCTCATCCCAGGCAGAGGTCGACTATTTCCTTACTGCCTGGGAAGGCTCTGCAGGCCACGTTGGCTACAACCCTTCGAGCCAATCGGCATTTCGGGGGTACCTGAAGGAACGCTACGGGTCGATTGAGTCGCTGAACAGGAAGTGGCGGGCCGATCATCCGTCGTTCCAGGCAATCGGAATTCCTTATCGGCAATATGCGGCACCTGCCACCGAAGTGACCGGCCTGACGTATGAATTCGAACGGTGGAGACGAGTGAATTATGTTCGGTTCATTTCGAAGATGCGGCAGTTCTTGAAGCAAGGCGCGCCGAAAGTGCCTGTCATGTCTGATCCGTCACATTTTCTCAGAGAGGGCAACACGTACCTCATGTACAGGGAACATGCCTGTGACATCATGAGCTTCCATTCCTACCCGGCCATTGAAGATCCCATGTGGGTCTACCTGGAGACCATGAACAGGGTCTTTGGAAGGACCACAGGGTATTTCGAGAATTACTTCGGCATGTGGTCCCGGAAGCATCTGAGTGACGAGCGGCTGGCCAAGCGGGATCTCCACAGGTTTTTCTTCAAGATGTTCCTGAGAGACGTGCGGGTCTCGGCGTGGTGGCTGGGGTTTCATTCTCATCCCACCAGCTATGTGACTGCCTACAACGGCAACGCATTCGGGCTTAACTACGATCAGACGATCTACCGCTGGAGTGCCACGGCGCTTCCGGTGATGTTCAAGCGGTGCAGAACCATTGAAAAGGCTCTGCTGGAGAGCCGGCAGGAGGTGCCGAAGACTGCGATCATTCAGCCCTGTGCTTCCGTGTTCAATCTGGCCAGCGTGAATCGAAACGGCAATGACAGTGATGCGCTGGCGCTGATGTACGATCTTCACAACAAGCTGCTGGCGCCGGAAAACATTGCGCATGACTATCTGCCCGAGGAGATGGTGCTTGATGGCAAAGGCACCCTGGATGACTACACCGTCCTGTTTCTGCCCTGCGCCCCGTACATGTCTCAGGAAGTCTCTCGGCGTCTGGTGGCATGGGTGCAGAAGGGTGGGACGTTGATTGCGGTCGGCCCATTCTCCTTGAAGAACGAGTTTGGACTGGACCTTGCCCGCAAGGACTCGATCTTTCGGACCCTGTTTCCCAAGTTCAAGAAGGTTGGCGCCGGGCGATGGGACTACAGCGTGGACGGGACTGCTCACAGAACGCAGCCTTTTACAACGAGCAGCTTCGGGAAGGGACGGGTTGTCTGCCTGAACCAGACGCTGAACGTGTTGATGCAAGACTCGTCGTTGAATGCGTTGCTCACCGAGATTGTGCGAGATGTGTGCGAACGAACGGCAAGTTCGCCCAGTTCCGATCTCGAGATACTTGTCCGCGAGGGGAAGCACGGCGATAAGTATCTTGGTCTGTGCAACAGGAACGTCGAGCAGCCCATCGAGACCATCGTCACGGTGGCCGGCAAATACGAGAACCCAATGGATCTGCTGGTTCCGGGGTGGTGCCCTGTGTCGGCACACATTTATGGACGCAAGACCATTTTGAGGGTGCGTCTTGAGCCGGGCGACTGGACCCTGTTGCGATTGCGAAAGTGAGCTTCACGCGGGCAAACCAACGGGGCCGGCCTTCGTCCTCGCTGCACCGTCGTTTGGTCCGCCGGTCTCAGCGAGACAGGCAGTAGAGCCACTCCCGGCGTCCGCCGTCGTTTGTTGCTACCCGGTGGAAGATCCTGCCGCCGCTGATGGCCATCGACGAATAGGTCTGCTGCCCGAGCTTGTTCTTCGCTTTCAGTTTCAGGCCCTCACGGCTGGCCGCAAAGACGGTGGTCTGGCCGGATTCGTCGGTGGCGTAGAGATTGCCGGCCGCCAGGACCAGGGATGACGTGAAAGTGCCACCGAGCCGTTTTTTCCACAGCGTCTTGCCGGTGGCCGTGTCCCAGGCGGTGGCGATACCGGCATCGAGGACGGCGTAGAGGGTGCCCTGGTGGGCGACCATCGACGGGACGTAGACACGTTGCGTGTTCTGCCAGGCGGTTTTTCCGGAACCGTCGGCGAGCACGGCCTGGACGTGGTTCCTCGGATAGCCACCGCTGGTGAAGATCCGTGTGCCGTCAGTGACGACCGAGGTCACGCATTCAGTCGTGGCTCCACTGATCTCCCACAACTTCTTACCGGTCAGCGGATCGTACGAGGAGACCAGGTTGGTGCCGACCATCAGGGCCTGGTCGCGTCCGGAGACCTTGAAGACGATCGGGGAGGTGTAGTTGGCCTTCTTGGGGCGAGACTGTTTCCAGGCCACCTTTCCCGTGGCCCGTGACATCGCGACCACGGCCCCGCCTCCGCGATTGTCGGCCGAGACGATCGCCAGGGGCCCGAACAGGCAGGGGGAGGAACTGAATCCCTGGTGCGTCTGGTAACCGGTGACGGTGGTCTGCCAAACGATGCCTCCGTCGAGGTCCAGGGCGGAGGTGACGACTGAGCCCTTGTGCAGGAAGTTGACGTAGACCTTCTGTCCGTCACAGGCCGGGGTGCAGCTGGCTTGGCTGCTTTTCTTGTTGCCACGTTTTTCCAGCGGGCCGCGATGCACCACCGTGGTCCAGATCGTCTTTCCCGTCTTGCGGTCGAAGCAGAAGACCGACTGGGTCTGTTTTGCTCTGTCGGCGGTGGCGATGAACACCCGTGTTCCAAGTACCGAGGGAGACCCGTGTCCACGTCCGGGGAGCGGGACTTTCCAGGCCACGTGAGAGTTTTTACTCCACTGGATCGGCGGTGCCGGTCCCGCGGTGGCGATTCCGTTTCGGGACACGCCGCGCCACCAGGGCCAGTCGTCGGGAGCGACCTTGATCGGACTTTCAGCGACTGCCGTGGTCGCGACCGTGGTGTCGGCTGCCGGCAACGGGTGGATGATGGCCAAGGAGAGAATCGACAGAAACAGGGTGTAGCGAAGCATGAGCGGGCCGCCCCGGAAAGAAACAGAAGGACCGCAGCAAGATAACTTCAGCCGTCGGTGATGGACAGCGGGGCCACCACGAATTCGCGGCGATCACCAACGCAGCCAATCGTTTCGGGAGCGATGTCGGTAGACGGACAATTCCCCGTGGTGTTGCACTCTTCATCCAGTGGTCGAAAAAAAATATCGGTGACAGACGATTCGGTTGAACTTACCGCCCGATTTTCCGTTATTAGTCGTGGCCGTCTCTGTACGGCATCGGAGCGACAGGAATTGACAGGAGCGATGGCATGTTGGCAGCGACGGACATTCGGGCCGCCGGACGATTTTGGGGATTGGCACTGGGACTTTGGGTCACCGGGGTCGTTTCGCCGCTTTCGGCCCAGGACGCGTTGAACATCCCGCCGGTCCCTGCCGACTTCAACTTTGTCCAGGATTACGCCCGGTTGCTGCCGGACCAGGTCAAGGGCGAGATCGGTGCGATCCAGAAACAGGCGTTCGAACAGAACCAGAAGCCAATCATCGTCGTCACCATCGACTCAATGGCCAGTTACGGCGCCATGGGATATTCGATTGAGCGTTTTGCGGCCGCGTGGTTCAACAAGTGGCAGATCGGTGCCAAGGGAGGGCAGGGTGAGTTGATCAACAAGGGCGTCCTGCTGTTGATCAGCGTCAGCGACCGCAAGGCACGCATTGAACTGGGAGACGAGTGGGGACGAGACTGGGACGCTCACGCCGCGAAGATCATGAACCAGTCGATCATCCCGCGGTTCAAGCAGAAGGACTTCCCCGGTGGGATCCTGGACGGGGTAAAGGGCTTGTCAGAGATGACTCTCAATGACCCGAAGTCCTCGGCTCCGTCGGCGGGTGGTTCAGGTGGTTCTGTCTTGCCGACTTCCCCGCTGGGCTTCTGGCCCTTCACGCTGGTGATGGTGCTGGGCATCGGGTTGATCGTCGCCTCGTTTTTCCTCCCGGAACAGCGGAAGTGGCTGTTGATCGTGGGTGGTGGACTGGTAGCGGTGGCGACGTTGGCTTACCTGGTACTGATCCTGGTGGCGATGTTCCTTGCAGTGAAATCCGGCGTCGGCGGTGGTGGCGGTGGCGGTGGTTTCAGTAGCAGTGGCGGATTTTCGTCCGGTGGTTTTTCCGGTGGCGGTGGCGCCTCGGGCAGTTGGTGATTTCGATTCGCGACGTCTTTTCAGGACAACGACAATGCACGCGTCGACGGTATTGAGCGACGAACAAGCGAGCCAGGTGGCCGAAGCCATTGGCCAGGCCGAAGCCCGGACCTCGGCCGAGATTGTCTGTGCGGTGGCGACCGAATCGGGCCGGTACGACCGGTCGGAGATGCTCTGCGGGGTGGTCCTGGCAGCGATCTCGCTGGTCGTCGCTCACACGTTTCGGTTTTTCAACCAACTCGACCAGGGATCCTTTGAAGAGGTGCCGGCGCTGGGGCCGGCCTGGCAGGTCGGGATCCTTGTGGGCGGAGTCGTGATCGGATCGGTCCTGGCCAGTTACTGGCACGGACTCCGGCAGGTCCTGGTTGGCTCGGGCATCCAGAGGGAAGAAGTTGACCGCGCGGCCACGTACGTGTTTGCGACATCCGGCATGACGGCGACCAGGCAGGGCACCGGTGTGCTGATCTACGTGTCGTTGTTCGAACGCCGGGTGGTGGTGTTGGCCGACCACGCCGCGTTGGCTGTCCTGGGCGAGAGTGGACTCGAGACGCTTCGTGACACGGCCGTGTCGCACCTGAAGCGGGGAGCGATGGTCGACACGTTTGTCGAGACCATCAACCAGGTGGCGGACAGCCTGTCGGAGAAGTTGCCGGCCGATTCCGAGCAGAACCCCGACGAACTTGCCAACCAGGTGCTGCGGTTTCATCCCAGGCCCTGACCGGGGACGGAATCCCGGATCAGGCGAACAGCCCGCCTATCGGTTCGCTGCGGTAGACCGGGTAGGGGCGATCGGCAGCATCGTGCCAGTGGGCACTGCGGGGGATGCCCAGCGCGTGGTAGATCGTCGACGCGAAACTCTCGGGAGTCTGGGCATCGGAGGCCGGGTAGGCCCCGCTCTTGTCTGACGAACCGATCACGCGGCCACCGGCCACGCCACCACCGGCGATCATCACCGTCTGGCAAGGGCCCCAGTGTCCGCGGCCAACGGTCTTGTAGACGTTGGGAGCCCCGTTGAAGATCCTGGGGGTGCGACCGAATTCTCCGGCGATTACCACCATCGTCTCCTCCAGCATTCCCGACTCCTTCAGGTCATCCAGCAAGGCCGAGATGGCCAGGTCGGTTGGCGGGAACAGGAAGTTCTTGGCCAGCGGGAAGGCATTGCCGTGCAGGTCCCAGGTGCCCATGTTGCCGAGGTTGACCTGGACCATGTTGACCCCCAGGGCCACCAGGCGGCGGGCCATCAGCAGTGACCAGCCGAAGGAGTTGTTTCCGTATCGCTGGAGCGTCTTGGGATCGGATTTCCTGACGTTGAACGCCTTGCGGACGCCGGGGTCGGCCAGCAGCGAGACGACCCCCTGGCGGGACCGTCCGTAGTCGGCCGCCGCCGCCGCGTCTTCGAGCTGCTGTTGCTGTCGCTCGACGATGTTCAGCAGTTCCACTCGCTTACGGAACCGCGGGGCGAACACGCCCTCGGGCAGCGAGATGTTGGGAACTGCGAAACGCCAGTCGTCACGGTCGGAGTGATTGCCGCGGTGGAGGTTGTACAGGTAGCCGGGGAACGCGCCCGAGAAGGCGTGGTAGCCGTGGGGCTTATCAGTCATGTCCAGGAACCACGGTTCGTGGTGCGCTCCCAGCTTGCCGGCGAACTGGCCGGGAAAGACTCCCTGTTGGCTATGAACCACTTTTTCGGGCAACACGATGCTGTTGGCCAGGTTGCTGCGACCGGATGTCATCGCTCCGGCGACCGCCGCGATCGACGGCCAGTCGTTGCCGTGAGGTCGGCTTGAGCGGAACGGCGTCTTGTCCCGGCGACCGGTCAGCATGATGTAAGTGCCGGTCTGGTGACCGTTGTCCGGGTGGCTCAACGACCGCACCAGGCTCCAGCGGTCGCTCTGGCGGGCCAGTCGGGGAAAATGCTCGCAGATCTCGATTCCCGGGGTCGCCGTGTGGATCGGGGAAAACTCGCCGCGGAACTCGCTGGGCCCCTCGGGCTTCATGTCGAAGGTGTCGTGTTGAGACGCACCACCGGTCAAAAAGATGAAGATGACCGACCGTGGTTTGGTCACCGAGCCACCGGCGGCCCGCGCCCGCATTGTCGCGACGTCGGACATGCCCAGTCCCAGCAGGCCGATCGATCCGGCTTGCAGCAGCTGGCGTCGGGTCGGGGCGTGGGGCAGGTTCGAGGCAGCGGTTGGCGTCGAATGCGGCATCGAGAATTCTCCACACGAGGACGACACTCAGGGTACCCCAATCCTCTCGACGACGAAACAGCCGTCTGGCTGAAGGTGGGCGTGGGTTCGCAAATGGCATCGAGGTAGGTGATGATGACCGGCATGACTACACCTCACTGTTTCCGCCGTTTGTTGGCCGTTCTGGCCTGGTTGTCCGTTTCCGCAGTTTCATCGGCCGGTGACGCGCCGGTGTTCGGACAGCAGGTGCTGTTCCGGTCGGGAACCGAGAAGACCCACACGTTCCGGATCCCCGCCGTGCTGACCACCCACAAGGGGACGATCTTGGTCCTGTGCGAAGCTCGTCGAGACAACGGCCGTGACCACGGGAACATTGACCTGGTCATGAAACGCAGCGACGACGGAGGATCGCACTGGGGGCCGATGCGGGTGTTGTTCGACGACCGATCACACACCATCGGCAATCCCTGCCTGGTGACCGATTACCGGACCGGCACGATCTGGCTGCTGTTCTCCAGGGACAACAAAGAGGTGTTGCGGAGCAGCAGCACCGATGATGGGCGAACGTGGTCCAAGCCGGTCGAGATCACCCGCAGCGTGCTGCCTTCGGCGTGGGGCTGGGTCGGTCCCGGTCCCGGTCACGGGATTCAGTTGCGTCACGGTCGACATGCCGGACGGCTGGTGATTCCTGCCTGGTCGGGCATCGAGAAGGACGTCCCCTTTGGGCGGCGGCAACTTTCCTATGCCATCTACAGCGACGACGCCGGCAAGACGTGGACACACGGCAAGCCGGCCACGGTGGACCAGTCCGACGAGTGCGAGGTGGTCGAACTTGCCGACGGCCGGTTGTACATGAATGCTCGCAGCCGGATGGGCAAGAAACAGCGGGCCTACTGCTTCAGTTCCGATGGCGGGGCGACCTGGTCGCCGATCGCCCATCATGCGGGGATGCCCGAGCGGAGTTGCCAGGGCAGTGTGCTGCGGGTGGGCAGAAACGCGATCGTGGTGGCTCACCCCTCCGATACGGCTGCCCGCCGGGTGCTGACGGTGCGTTTGAGTCGCGACGAAGCAAGGACCTGGCCGGTTTCACGGGTGGCCGAGGTCGGACCCGCGGCTTATTCGGACATGGCCGCCAACCGTGATGGCGACGTGTTGCTGGCCTACGAGGGCGACAACTACAAGACGATCAAGCTGGCGCGGTTCAACCTTGCGTGGCTGCTGGACGGAAAGAAGTGATTCCGGCGGTGCGACGCGGCGCGGAGAGAGTGGCGGGTCCCGGCCATCGGCGGGATCACTCGATCTGAGCGTTGTCGGCGATCAGTTCGAGCTTGAGTGCCGCGAGGCTCTTGTAGATGTCGTCGATAAAGGCAATCAGCGAGAAGGTCAGTGAGACCATGGCGACGACGAACAATGTCGCGATCAGCCAGGCGAGGTCCAGGTTCCAGAGGGCGGTGAAAAAGATCACGATGATCAGCACGGCCGCACACAGAACGCTGACCGAGCACAGCGAAATCGCCATCCGGATCAGCTTGCCACGGGTCCAGAGTACCTGGAGCTGAGACTGGATGTGGACCTGCCGTGTCTCGGTTGAGTCACCGAGTTCGCCGGCCAGTGTCCGTGAACGGTCGATGATCCGACCGAGGCGGTTGGTCATCGACAGCAACAGCAGCCCGACTCCCGAGATCAGGATCACCGGTCCGATGGCCGTTTGCAGAGTCGGAACAAGTTGATCAGTCGACAAACCGTCCATTTGTGCGAGACCTTCTTCTACACGGATCACCGAGAGAGGAGATCTTGGCAATGCCGGCGAGTGATCACAACAGTTCGCGGATCAACTCGCGGTCCTCAAGCACATACCGTGGCCGGCCAGCCGGGTCGGGGAACTTCAACGACGGATCGATGCCCAGGTGGCGGTAGATCATCGCCTGCACGTTGTTGGGACCGTAGGGAGCTGCGATCGGGTGGCCTCCCTTGGAGTCGGAGGCTCCGATGACCTGCCCGACCTGCAGTCCCCCGCCGGAGACCAGCACGGTCATCACCGCTCCCCAGTGGTCACGGCCGGCTTCGCTGTTGACCTTCGGCGTTCGTCCGAACTCGCCCATGCAGACCAGCAGGATCTGCCGGTCGAGACCGCGTCGGTAGAGATCCGTGACCAGGCCAGCCACGCCCTGGTCGAAGTGAGGGCCCCGCTTGTTGAGGCTCTGCTCGAGCGTGAACCCGCAGACCTTCTGTCCGTGATTGTCCCAGCCACCGGAACCGACCGTGACAAAGGGCACTCCGCGTTCGGCCAGGCGGCGAGCCAGCAGCATTCCCTGGCCGAACTCGCTGTTGCCGTAGAGGTCCCGGGTCGCCCGGTCCTCCCGTTTCAGGTCGAAAGCGTCACGCACCGAGTTGGTTGAGACCATCCGGTAGGCCTGTTCGGTGAAACTGTCCTGGGCCGTGGCGAAGCCCCGGTTGTCGAGGATGCGGCGGCTGGAATCGAATCCGGCCAGCAGACGTCGGCGGTCGGAGAGCCGCGAGGTGCTGATCCCCTTGATCAATTCGAGATTGGGGACCTGGAAGTCCTTGGAGGTCAGCTTGCCGCCGGTCTCGAACGGGTTGAACGACTTGCCCAGCCAGGCGGCCCGGCCGTAACGCATCGACGAGGGGATCGAGACGAACGGCGGCATCTCCGGGGTGTTGGCACCTCGGACCTTGGCGATCACCGAGCCCATGCACGGCATGTCGTTGTCGCCGCTGGAACCGTTCTTCAGGTAGTAGCCGGTCTGCACCAGGTGGCTGCCGATGGTGTGGCTGCCGGTCTTGTGATGGACCGATCGGATCAACGCCACACGGTCGGTGACCCGGGCCTGCCGGGTCATCAACTCACTGAACTGAACACCCGGCAATGTGGTGTCGATCACCCCGAATGGGCCGCGGTACTCCTTGGGAGCCTTCGGCTTGGGGTCGTACGTCTCGTGTTGTGTCGGTCCCCCGGCCATCTCGACGAAGATCACCGCGTTGTTCGATCGGTCGCTTTCGTCGTTCCGACTGGCTGCCTGCAGTTCGATGATGCCCGGCAACGACAGGGCACCGGTCATTCCCATCCCGGCCCGGATCGCCTCCCGCCGGGTGATTCCGTCACAGTAGTCAGAGCGACGACGTGTCATGGCCCGCAACTTCTCGACAACCGGGATCGTGTGCAGCGACTTCGAGTATATCGGCATTCATCCGCATGACAAACACCGCCTTCCCGGCGACTCCGTTGTCACCGTCAAACGTGCGGGAGAGTCATCGTGGCCTGGCGATGCCCAGTGGTTCGGCCGGCCTGGGAATCCAGAAACCGCCGTCCCGTGTCGCCGATTTCTCGGGGGGCGACCACTGGCGGGCGTGAAAGATCCCGACACCGTCAATGATCCGGTGTGAAACCGAAACCAGCTGATTGCCGGGCAGCAGGACCGTACTGGCGTACTGGCAGTTCCGGCCCAGCTGGAAAACGGTGCGACTCCAGCTGCGGCCCTCGTCGTAACTGACCATGAACCGTTGTCCGGATCCGTCGGTCTTGTGTCCGAAGACCAGCAGGACGGTGTTGTCGGGAAGCCGAACCAGGCAGGCGGTCTGTTCGTCGAATCCGGTGACCAGCCGCGGAGTGCTCCAGGTCTTGCCGCCGTCGTTGGAATGCAGGATGGCCGTATTTCGGACCACCAGTCCCTTGCCGAGTTCCCGGCTCTTGGTGAAGGGGGCCTTGTCGGAACGGAGCAGGTGGGGTGAGGCGAGCGAGTCGGGGTCACCGGGCAGCTTGTGTCGCTGGTATCGCACGGTCGCCAGGAGTCGGCCGGAGGGCAGGGCCAGCAGGTCGGGCTCGGCGCCGTGGCGGCACATCGGGCGGTCGTCGCGCCGCCAGCTCCTGCCGTCATCCCTGGATCGCCAGAGAAAGGCCTGTCCGAACTGTTTCGCCTTGGGCAGCGGACCGCTGTCGGACTGGAACCAGGTCCCCATCGCCAGCGCGACACTGCCATCGGCGAGCGTCGCGAATCGACAGCGGTGAGCCCCCGCATTCTCTCGAGGACCGCGATTGAGCTGGACGGGGGTCTCCCAGGTCGCTCCGCCGTCGGTCGAACGGGTGACGTAGAGGTCGGTGTGGTAACTGGGATCGGAGTACCCTTCGTAGGGACGCCCGTCGTTGTACTGCACCGTCAGATGGGCCAGCAGTGTGCCACGGGGGGTGATGCCGCAACCGTCGAAGCTGTTCTTCAGCAACTTCGATCCCGCGGGTGTCCGCAATCCTCGTGGTGGCGAGCCCAGGCTTTTCCAGCTTGCCCCTCCGTCACTGGATCCGGCGATCACCGACCAGCAGTGGGCAATCAACTGGTTCTTCGGTCCCCGGACCACTGTTGGTTGCGAGGCGGCCAGCTTGAACCGGGTTTCCCTCGACGGCCAGGGCTGAAAGCTGGTCTTGCGGTGTCGCATTCCCTCCGGAGAGAAGGGACGTCGGAAAAGTTCCAGGAGTTCCGGGTGGCCCTCCGCCCAGGTTGTCGTGGTTGTCGTGTCTCCTGGCGTGTCGGCGGCACGGCAGTGGGTCGTTCCCGACGGACAGGCCAGCCCGATGCTGGCCAGAAACACCAGCAGGACCGGGCGTGGTGACAGGGTTGACCGTCGGTTCAGCACGCTCATGGAAACGCCTCGCCAATTCGGTACGGATGGCTGCGTGGCACTGTAGATTCGTAGCCGGTGCCGTTCAAGCAATCCGGCGGCAAGGTCGTCCGGACCAAACACGCGTGGGAACGGCAACGTGGCGTCACGATTTGGCCAGGCGGTCGAGTGCCTGCAGATTCAGCATCATCCGACGCAGCGGGTGATAATTGTCCTGGCGAGTGCTGCGGGGCACGAACCGGAACCGCCGGTCGGTGGCCAGGCGATAACTGGCCTGCCCATGGGCTCGGCGGGAAAAGTGCCGGTCGGCGATGTCCTGTGCCATCGTGAAGTAGCGAGCGGCCCACCGGGCCCTGGTCGATTCGTAGGCCACCAGCGTTGCCACCAGCACTTCGTTGAGTGCCCAGAAGGACTTCACGTAGTTGTATTCGCCCTTCATCTTCAGCGGGATCGTCTGGCTGCCGAGTTTCTGCGGACCCCATTCGTAGTCGAACTGTCCCACGTTGACCCACTCGCACAGTCCGCCGTGCACGTGATCCCATCCGATGTCGAGGTGTCGACGGATCCGCTCGTGGCAGGTCCGCTCGATGCCACGGTCGCCGCGACGATGAGCCTCCTTGACGACGTGCCAGAGTCCCTGCAGGCAGTGGCCGACCAGGCAGCGATTGGCCTCTTCGGGGATCCGGCCGAAGTCGTGGTCCAGGAACTCGTTGTTGAGCCCGATGTCGGGGTTGTGGTGATGTTCCAGCAAAGCTTCGATGCAGGTGTCGGCCATGCTCTTCAGTGACTTGTCGTCCCAGCGTGCCAGCATCTGCGTGCAGCAGTTGAGCACGTAGATCCAGATGCCCTGGACGCGCCAGCCCGGTTTTTTGGCGTAGGGGTCGTGGTAGTCCCGGCGGGTGACCTGGCCGTAGGCCTGTTTGAGCCAACGGAACGACTGGTCGCGCAGTGCGTCGTCGTCGGTGGCAAACGCCAGTTCCTGGCAGCCTTCGATCGTGGTGAACGCACTGTAGACGTCGCCCCGGAAGGCCTGGAGTACGCGGCCGTCGCGGCTGAGCAGTTCGGGCCACCAGCCCCGACTGTCGGGGCCGTGCTTCAGCCAGAAGTTGGCCGCCTTGCGGGCGATGGACAACGTCCGCTGGTGCTGTCCGCCGGGCAGCCGATCCTTGAAGTGGTTGTGCAGGTAGCTGTAGACCCAGATGCCGCGGCCCTGGTACCAGTGGAACTTGTTGGAATCGACCTGTCGCCCGTCGTAGTCCAGGGCGCACTGGAAACCGCCCCGCTGGTGGTCGATGCCGTGGCGGTCCCAGAACGGCAGGGCGCGTGCGAAGAGTTCTTCGGCGTAGTGGTCTCGCCACCCGGCCAGGGCTTTCGGCTCCAGCGGTGGTTTGCCGGTCGGGTCGGTCGCGAGGCAGGTGGCCCCGCTCACCAGGCTGCCCCCGACGGCCTTCAACCAGGATCGGCGGTCGTGGCGGATGCTGCTGGTCACGCCATTGCCTGGATGGGAGACGGCCGGCACCACCGGGATCTAGACGAAGAGATCATCGATGGGTGTGCCCGAGTCGACGATGAACCGTGGCCGGCCGGCCGCGTCGACGTAGGTGGTTTCGAGGGGGATTCCGAGATGGCGGTAGATGGTCGCGGCGATGTCCGTCGGTCCCACCTTCTGCGACGTGATGCCGCCGCCCTGGCGGTCGGTGCTGCCGATTGTCCGGCCGTGTGACAATCCGCCACCGGCCAGGACACCTCCACCGACGGCCGGCCAGTGATCGCGACCGGTGTTCTTGTTGATCCGCGGGCTGCGACCGAATTCTCCCAAGGCGACGACGAGCGTGTCGTCCAGCAGACCTCGCTCGTCCAGGTCGTCCACCAGTGTGGTCAGCAGGTGGTCGAAAGGGGCCAGCAGGGGTTTCAGTCCCGTTTCCACACCGCCGTAGGCCGTCTTGACCGGGTTGCCGTGGATGTCCCAGGTAGCCGAATTTCCGAGGGCACTGAGCACGACGGTGACAAAAGGCACTCCGTGTTCGACCAGTCGGCGGGCCTGCAGCACCTGGTCGTTCATCTTGCCGGTTCGGCCGAACTGGTCGATCCAGGGCACACGGTTGTAGCGGCGACGCACGGATTCGGGCTCGGCATCCAGGTCGAAGGCCGTCCGGGCACGTCCGCCCAGCAGCACCTCGATCGCTTCATCCCGCAACCGCGACACGCTGTCGGTCGAACCCGCCAGGTCGGGTCCACCCGTGTATCGGTCGAGTTTCTTCAGGAGTCCTCGTCGCCGTTTCAGCACGCCGTCGGTCAGCCGTTCGCTTCGCTGGAACGGGCCGGCCCCCAGGTTGCCGTGGAACGGATCGTGTTGTCGGCCCAGGGCGCCGCCGCGGGCGATGGACCCCTCGGTGACGTGGAAGGTGACATAGGCGGGAAGTCCCGGCCGATTCGGGCCGCGGAACCGGGAGACCACCGATCCCATCGCCGGGATCCGGTTGGCGCGAGGGTTGGTTTTCCTGGCCTCGCCGTTGCCCGTTTGCATCACCGTGTTCGGATCGTGTTCACAGTTGGAACAGTCGATCGAACGCAGCAGAGTCAACTTCTCGAGCAATCTCGCGTGTCCGGGCAGGTGTTCGGTCACCTGGATTCCCGGCTGCGAGGTGACAATCGGGGTGAACGGGCCACGGATTTCGGCAGGGGCCGACGGCTTGGGGTCCCACATGTCGATGTGGCTCGGGCCGCCGTTCATCCACAGGTAGATCACGCTCTTGTTCGAACGACGCTGATCCCCGGACGCCGCACAGGCCAACCTGGACGAACCGATTGACACGGCCGATCCGAGTGTGCCCTGCAGGAACAAGCGGCGGTGGAGGGCGACGGGGTGCATGCCGTGGAGAATTTCCTGGGTCGTTTGTTTCCGAAGGATATCCATTGTATCGGCAGTCAACCGCATCACAAACACCGTCCCGTGGGATGTCGTCCATCTGTTTTGAGCAGCGTCGCTGACGGTCCGGTTGGCACGATCCGGTCGGGCGAGGTGCTTGGCGAGAAACCGTCACGGAGCTTTGGGTTTCAGCGGTGTATCGAAGCGGTTGGTGATCGGCCAGACGTGTGATTCGGCATGGGCCGAATCGTTGATCCGTGTCTTCATCGTCCTGGCATCGATTTCCCCGATCGCCACGCGGGCGCCTCGGATTGCTCCCAGGACGACGTAGATCTGCGTTTCACCGTAGACCGGCCACTCGCCGTCCGGGACAGCCAGCCTGCCGGCGAGGTACTCGATCGCCCGGTCGATCCGTTTGCTGTCGGAACGGATGCGGTCAGCCTGCTGCGACGGCTCGGGGAATCCCGGTGAGCGGCGAAGCAGGCACTGTGGTGTTGACCGCCTCGCTGCTTCGAGACTGCGGCGGCGAGGTTCGCTGCCGACACCCTTCAGTGATCGGGGGCCACCCAGCCAGCCGGAGAGTGTCTTGGCCAGTTTCCTCGCTTCCAGGTCGGTATCCAGGAACCGCATCACCCGTTTTCCGTCCCGCTTGGCGGCCATCACCGGTCGGCCGGTTTTCGGGTCGTAGTAATTCCAGAGGATTCCCTCGGGATCGCGGGCCGCCGCCTGCTTGAGACCATCGACACAACGGATTCCGGCATCGAGATAACGGGTCTGTCCGGTCAACTGATACATGAACTCCATGCCCCGCAGCGCGTAGGTGTTGCCGCTGCCGTCGTCGACGGCCGGGGGTTCGAACGAGCGGGCCCAGATCGGTCGGTTTTCCCGGTCGTATTGCGAGGCCCAGCCCCATGTCGGGGCCGGCAACTGGGCCTCGAGCAACCATTCTCCGCCACGGCGGACGGCTGCCAGGTAACGTCGATCACCGGTGATGTGGAACATCATCAACAGCGTGGTCATCGACTGGGTGGTCGCCCCGTCGTTGATCTCACCCCCGTGGGGGGAACCGCCGTCGGAATCCCCGCGGCGGTCGATGGCATTCCAGTGGTGTGACCAACTGCCGTTGGGATTCTGCGCCCGCACCAGCAGGTCGGCTGCTCGACGAGCGGCCTCCAGGAATCGCTTTTTCTTCGTGATGCGGTGCAGGTAGACGAACAGTGTGATCACACCGGTCTGGACGTGGTCCTGGATCATCGCGGTGCTCTTGCGCCAACTGCCCCGTTTGTCTTCGGGAACCACCGGCTGACCACCGTCATTCACCAGGATCGTGTGCATCCACCAGCCCTGGTCGTCCTGGGCCTGCAGGTACAGCGAGGCCGTCTTCAGCGCGACATCCAGGTGGGCCTGCTCACCGAAGGTCTCCCAGGCATAGACAAACTGCATGGCGGTGAAAGCGGTCGAATAGGGCTTGCGGTTGTCGACGATCGTCAGTCCCGTCTTGGTCTGCGTCACGGTCTTCTGTGCCGCCCGGTTCCAGGGCCCCTTGTACTTCAGCCGCCATCCGCCACCCCGTTGCAGCTTGGCCACCGTTCCCAGCCACGCCCTGGCGACCTGCTCGGCGCGAGCCAGTTGCCGAATATCAAGTTGAACCGATGCCCAGTCACGTCCGTGGACCACGCTGGCAGGCTCGGCTCCGTCCAGGCGGTGTTCGAGACCGGCCAGAGCGGCGATGACCGTCAGAACCGCAAGACAGCATCGGGAGACATGCGGTTGCTGCATGGGGGAAAGTGTCTTCCGTTGTGGTGTGTGAGGTGTCCGATCGGCGGGTCCGGCTTCGGAATGTGGTTTTCACCGCCGGCGACATGATAGTCGAAGGCGTTGTTCGGAATCCCGATTCTGTCCGGCTTCCGGCCGTGTGCGGCTCGGAGGGGTCTGTCGTTGGAGTCGGTTGCGGGGTCGGATATGCTGGGCGGCGTCAGCGGGGCCCGTCTTTGGCAGACCCCGCGACGAATGCTCTCGATTCCCGGGCGACCACAGCGAACGTGCAAGAGGTTCCCCCCGGGACGCATTCAATCGCCCGACGGCCGTCCCGTGCCGCTTTCGGCCGGCGACTTGTTGTCACGGGTGAGTTGAGTTCCCATCCAATCACGAGGCGGGGAGGCTGATGATGCGGATTGCGTTGGGCGAAATCGTCCAGGAGACCGGGACCTTCACACCGTCGCGGACGGGGCGCGAGGCTTTCGAGGCGTACGGGTTGTACCAGGGGGCCGAGTTGCTCGAGCAGTTGCCGGGTGTGGGGCCACCGGGCGGGTTTCTGCGGGTGGCGGCCGAGCGGGATCAGACGGTCGAGGTGGTTCCGCTGGCCCGGGCCTGGGCCGGAGCGGGAGCCAAGATCCTCGACGCGACCTACGACGAACTGCTCGAGATGCTGCTGGCGCCGTTGCGGGACGCTGGGACCCTGGACGCGGTGTTCCTGTCGCTGCACGGGGCGGCCAGCATCGATCGGGATGACGATCTCGAGGGGGCGGTGCTGGAAGCGGTTCGTGAGGTGATCGGGCCGGATGTGCCGCTGGCATGTCCCCTGGATCACCATGCCAACATCACGACCCGGATGGTCGAACTGGCCGACCTGCTGGTCGGACACGAAACCCAGCCACACGATCCACTGGGCACGGGGATGAAGACGGCGAGGTTGCTCTTCGACTGGCTCGATTCCGGCCGCCGGCCGGCGATCGGTTGGCGGAAAATTCCGATGATCACTCCCCAGGACCAGTTCCTGACCTCCGGCGGGCCGATGAAGGCCTGGTTCGATCGGGCCCGGGCACTGGAACAGCAGGAGGGCGTGCTGGACGTCTCGCCCTACCCGATGCAGCCCTGGCTCGATGTGGCCGAAGGCGGCTGGGCGGTCGTGGTGCACACCGACGGCGACACGGAACTGGCCGATGCGCTGGCTGCCGAAATGGGGGCCATGGCCTGGGACCTGCGGGAGGAATTCTGGAAGTCCGAACGGGTCGAGGTCTCCGAGGCGGTCCGCCGTGCCTATGCCCACCAGGACGGTTTGCTGATTCTCTCGGACACGGGGGACTCGGTCTACGGCGGTGCTCCGGGGGACAGCACCTGGATCCTGAGGGAACTGCTGGCCCAGGCCGCTGTCCAGCCGGACTCGGATCGGCTGATGCTGGTCCCGATCGTTGACCCCGCCGCTGTGGACGCGGCGTGTTCGGCGGGAGTCGGTGCCGAGGTGACCGTCTCGTTGGGGGGCAAGATCGACGACGAGTTCAGCCAGCCGGTCGAGACGACTGCCCGGGTGGTGCTCATTTCGGAGAATCACGAGGGGGACGCGGGTGAGCGGGGCCGCGTGGAGATCGGGCGGGTGGTGCTGTTGAAATCCGGTCCGGTTCACATCGTGGTGATGGCAGCGGCCGGATTCGCCATCTGCCACCCGATGCTCTACCAGCACCTGGGACTGGATGTCGACCAGGCCCGGGCGGTGGTCGTCAAGACTGCCAGCAACTTCCAGTATTTTGACGATTGGAGACGAGCGTTGATCCGGGTGGATTCGCCCGGCATGACCCAGTCGGACCTGTCGGCTTTCACGTGGACACGGACTCCGCGGCCGATCTTTCCGTTCGACGTCGACGTGACCTGGGAGCCTGACGTCGGCGGGAACCACTAGGTGTCCCGGTTGAAGAGCTGGGGGATCGACGAATACCGGCCCACCCGGATCGGGACCTCCAATCGTCGGGCACACCGAAGCACCGGCCGGCTGAAGACCGAGGTGTTCAGCCAGGCGATCAGGCCTGGCCGCCGAACCAGATCCGCTCGGCATTACCGCCGGCAACAGCGGGGATCGCCTCGTCGGGGATGGGCAGTTGGCCGCCGGTCAGCAGTTGCAGTTCCGCCACGTAGTCGTCGGCACTTCCGACGACCGGGAAATTCGATCCCCAGGTCAGCCGCGTCGGTCCGGCCGACCTGTAGAATTCGGCGACCAGCGCGTGCAGGCCCTGGTGAGGAAACCCGGTGGTCATCTCCATTCCGGAGAGCTGGATGACCAGGCCGTCGGCCGACAGCAGATCGAAGACTCCGGCTTGCTGAAAGTCCTGCAACGGGTCGGGCTGGTTTTCGGTGGGGTTGCCCAGGTGCGAGGCCACCAGGGTCCCGTCCGGATGGGCTTCGAGCAGACGACTCACCTCGGCGACGCATGCGGCGATCGATTCGGGGAAGTAGGCGACGACGATCAGGCCGAGATCCAGCGTGCGGCCGACGAGATCGAGGTTGTCGATCCCCGGGGCGATCGGCCAACGCACGCCCTGGCAGGCGGGTGATTCGGCCAGTGACTCGAGGTCTCCGGCGACTGTTGCGGCTTCGTGGTCAACCAGGCAGACCCCGGCGTATCGATCCGGATTCGCGGCGACGACGCCCTGGATATAGCTGTTGTCGAATTCACCGAGGTGTTGGGCCAGCACGGCGCGATGGACACCGGCCCGGTCCATTGTCGACGAGACATCCTCGACGGGCAGGTACTTGCTGATTCCGCAGTGTGTGTACGAGTCGATAATCATGACCGGCCGCCGGTGTGCAAAAACGTGTCTCGGATCCGTAGCGGCTCTCTTGTCCGGGAATGACGCACGGGTGGCAAGTCCGCGGCGACCGGAGCGGAGAAGGAAAAACCGATGCCACCGATGGAGAAAATTCGATATAGTACGACAGTCGAACGTATGGGAGTTGACCGATGCTGAAAGTCCTGGGACGCCACAAGCGGTTGTGCGATGGGATCACGCGGCGTGATCTGATGCAGGTCGGCGGATTGTCGCTGTTCGGCAGCATGACCGTTCCGAAGCTGTTGCAGGCGGCCGGTGCGTCTGAGCGGCAGGGGACAGCCAAGTCGGTTTTGTTGTTCAACCTGCTGGGTGGTCCGTCGCAGATGGACATGTTCGACATGAAGCCCAACGCGCCCAAGGAGGTCCGAGGCCAGTTCAAGCCGATTTCGACTTCGCTGCCGACCGTAGAGATCTGCGAGCACATGCCGAACCTGGCCCGCTGGATGCACCGGGCCACGCTGATTCGGACCGTCACTCACAAGTACAACTCGCATGATCCGACGGCGATCATGACAGGTTGGGACGACGGCAACGCGAGGTTGCCGGCCCAGCCGACGGATCCGCCAGATATCGGTGCGATCTGCGAATACCTTGCCAGTGGTTCCGGAGACATGCCGGCTGCCATCTGCCTGCCCAACTATCCGGGTGAAGGACAGAAATACCGTCGCGGCGGCCCATACGGTGGGTTTCTGGGCAGCCAGTACGATCCGCTGTTTTCGGTCTGCTCGCCGAAGTTCGCCCGTGAACCGACTCAGAAAGACTACTACCCGGTGATGCCGATCGGTGATCCGCAGATGCCGGCCCTGGACTCGTTGCCGTCGATGACAGCCGATCGGTTGGACCGGCGCAAGTCGATTCTGGATCAGTTGGATCGGCAGTTCGAGGCGGTCCGGACCAGTGTGGCCGTCGAGCGTCTCGACGGGTTTCAACGACGTGCCTTCGACATGCTCTGTTCGAGCAAGACCCGCGATGCGTTTGATCTTTCCGGAGAATCCAAGGCGACCCGCGACCGGTACGGTCGACATCTCTGGGGATCCACGATGCTGGTGGCCCGTCGCTTGCTGGAACATCGTGTTCCGTTCATCAGCGTGCACCAGGACATCTACAAGCATTACGGGCATGCCTACGACATGCATGCGAACAACTTCGGCATGTTGAAGGACCACAACCTGCCGATTCTCGACCGGGTCATCCCGGCCCTGCTCGAGGATCTCGACGTTCGAGGGTTGCTCGATTCGACCCTGATCATCGTGATGGGCGAAATGGGGCGGACACCGCGAATCAACAAAAATGCCGGTCGTGACCACTGGCCGCAGTGCGGTTTCAGTTTCATGATCGGTGGCGGTGTCAAGCAGGGCCACGTGCATGGCAAGACCGACAAGCAGGCTGCCTATCCCGTGACTCATCCGGTCAAGGTGGCCGACTTCGTCGCCACGATCTACCAGTTGATGGGAATCGATCCCCACATGACCGTCGATGACCGGCGAGGCCGACCGATTCCGATCGCTCATGGTGGAGAGCCGGTCTTCGATGTGATCGGCTAGTTGCCGGTCAGTCCAGGAAACGCAACTGGCCCCAGGCCGCCGGGTTGCCGCGCACCTGTTCCCGGGGGTGCGTCACGTAGTACCGGTGCAGCGTCTCGTTGCCGTGTCCCCAGTACATCGTCGGGGTCAGTGGTCCGGGGCTGCCGTCGTCGCTGACGAAGTCGAACCCGATCGTCTGCCCGGCCTGCGGCCAGAAGCCGTAGAGAGCCTGGTCGGGAGTCGACCATCGCCAGGCTCCTCCGATTTTCGCCTCGACGAAGTACCCTCCGGGAGCCGCCCGGCAGGCCATCTCGGTGAACGGACAGTCCGGCACCGTCATCTTGCTCAACGGCCCCTGCCAGAACTTCTGCCCCACACGGGGCCTGATCCACACCAGGCCCTGCTTCTCCTGGTCCTCGGTCAACGCGAGTCCCTTGGGCAATCTTCCGATCGGATGCCGCGCTGCTGCGGCCTGCTTGCCCGGCATCAGTCCGGGAGTCGTCAGCAGGAAGTGATGGTCGTTGGAGTCGAAATTGTAGACCCCCTTCTCGTTGCCGAGATCCAGGAACACGTGCAGTGCCGTCGTGTTGCCGGGAATTTTGCCTATCGGGACCTTCTGCGGATTCGCTGCGTCGCGTTTGAGTTGCTGGGGAATCCAGGCGGCGAAGTAGAGGTTGTCGATGTCCCAGCCGGTCCAGACCTTGATCCGCCGGGCGTCCGGCTGCATCGAGACGGGCAGTTCGACCGGCCGTTGCCGCGTCCAGTCCTTCAGGTCGCCGTCGATGGTCGGGGGTTCCTGGAAGCGGCGGCAAGGGACGGGCGTGTTGAGCTTGAAACCCTTGCGGCCCACCGACCGGCCGTCGGCATGATCGACGACCAGGGCCACCTGTTCGTATTCGACCTTCGTGTCGCCCCGGGGAACCCGGACCCTCACCGTCCAGGCCTGTGTCTGCCCCGGCTCCAGTCGCACCTCACCACCCTCGGGTGTGACTCGCCAGCCCTCGGGCACGACCCAGCGAACCGTCCCTGCGAACGGCCTGTCGCCGGTGTTGGTGACACGGGCGGTCAATTGTCGCCGGTCGCCGGCCTGGATGCCGAAACGCCGCTCCGAGTGGCGAGCCGAGGCTGGGATCTGGCGGCGGACCGGGTTGGCCTCGAGACGGATCGTCACCGGGGAAACGCTCGAAGAGCTTCTGGCGTTACTGGTCACCAGCGATGTCCAGACGACGTGGTACGGCTCACCGTCGTGCGGCAGGAACCTGACAGTGACGTTGCCGTCGGCGAGGTCGGCCAGGCGGACCGGCACTTCACACAGGGCAGCCCGCTTGACGTGTTCGCGGACGGGAACCTGGTACGGTCGCCCGTTGATCTCGACGTGAGTGTCCTCCCAGTCACCTCGAGGCTTGTCGAGCGCCACGCGGAGACGGGCCGAGCGGGCGCCCTGGAGGGCGGCCTGGACCACCACCTGCGGAGTTTCCATCCGTCGAAACGCACTGGGCGAGGGATTGGCGACAACGCCGCGAACTCTCCGTGCACCGGTCACCCGGAACATCGTCTCGCTGCCGAAACTCTCCTTCTCCCACCGCTCCGACGAGGTGGCCAGGTCCTTGTCGCAGGTCAGCGTCACTGCGTGGATCGAATCGGCCGGGGTGTCGAGCGTGACACTGACCAGTTGATCCTTCTGTGTGAAGGCGATTTCGCCCTGCTCGTGGCGGGTTTCACGGACCGGCTTGCCGGCGGACTCAAAAAAGACGTTGCGGCGGGCCGCCGACATCGCCCGGACTCCCGGCGGCAACCGGAAACGGATCCGGGTGGTGCGGTCTCCCTGCATCCGGTCGTTCCAGACCAGCGCGGAGACTCGTCGTCCGTCTCCGGCGGCCCGGGCACGGATGCCGCGGTCCTGGCGGAACAGCCAGAGCCGGCCACCGCGTTTCCGGGACGGAATCGCGCTGCGATCGACAGATTCCGAGACGCGGACGTCCCGCATCGTGCCCCTGAGGTCGCTCATCACCCAGTACGACCAGTACTTGGGCAGCCGGCGGTCGGCGCGGAACATGTTGTGGAACATCGTGCCGCCGAGATCGCGGACGTGTGACACGTTGACGACAACCTTGTCGGGCATTTCGAGCAGTGCCCAGAGGTACTGCGCGTTGTACGGTCCGTTGCGAGGGTCATCCATTCCGCCCTGCGTGTAGTCGCTTTCCTGGATGCACAGTGGCAGCCGCGTCTTCCAGCGATTGTGCTGGGCGGCCTGCACGATGCCCGCTTCGATGGCCAGCATGTCGGGTGTCATGTCGTACCAGTGCACGCCGTAGAAACTCACCTTGTCACCCAGTTGGTCGATCATCGGCACCCACCAGGATCTCCACGATCTCCAGTTGGACCACTGCAGCGCGTTGGTCAGGCCCGGGGTTCCCAGTCGCACGTCGTGGCCGCCGGCCCGGATGGCCTTGTCGGCGGCCTTGATCACGTCGATCAGCCGTTGCGCGGCGCGGCGTCCGCCACGGTTGCTGCTTTCACGCCGCGGATCCTGAATGGACTCGGGGACGTTCCAGTACCCCAGCAGGCTGATCTCGCCGAAGAACTGGAAATAATGCTTGGTGCGGGGAGCCGTTTTCAGGCGGTGTCGCACCAGGGCCTCGGCCCACTGGCCGTACACCTCCAGGTCGTGGGGAATCACGTAGCCGTTACGGACCCGGGGACCGGTTTGCCAGCCCGGGCCGCCCTGCAGGCAGTGCAGTTCGTTGTCGATTCGCAGTGACGGTTTCTCGGGCTTGGCCTTGGCCAACATCGCTTCGAGTCTCTTGCGGTCGATCTGGCCCGGACGGTTCGGATCTTCGGCCACCTCGGCGAGACCCGCCGAGGACCCCGAGGCGGTGTGCATGTTGGCGGCCCGCTGTTCGTCGAAGTTTCCCCCGCTGGCCCCGTCGACTCCAAACAGGCCGTCCTGGACGCGGTCGACGCCGTTGATCACGACCCGGCGGGTCGCGTCGACGTCGACGGTGACCGGGCGGGGCGGATCGGCGGCATGCAGCCGAGTGGCCGTGGAAACCAGTAGAAGGACGATCGGGGCGACGAGGCGAATCGCGGGCATGGGGTGTCTCTCTGGAACAGGTCAGCGAGAGTTTACATCGGATCCTCTGCCGGTCGCATTCGTCCGGCACCCTGCGGCGGCTCGAATCGTCCATTTCTCGACCGGTGCAAAATGGTCAGCTGCGACCCCCGGGCCGCTGGTTCCCTGCCGGACACGTTTTCGGTCGACCAGTCGTCGAGTGTCGTCGGTACCGGGCAGCGGCGAGAGAACGTGAAGGATTTGGTACAACGTGAGTCCCCTTGAAGGAGAACACCGTGGAATATCGACCGCTGGGACAGACCGGACTGGAAGTCAGCTCGATCGGGCTGGGCTGCGTGACATTCGGTCGGGAGATCGACAAGGCGACGTCCTTCGAAGTGCTTGACCACGCGATCGAGCGGGGCATCAACCTGCTGGACACCGCTGAGGCCTATGCGGCCGGAGAGTCGGAACGGGTCGTGGGCGAGTGGCTCGCCGACCGGGGAGTGCGTGACCGGGTCGTGTTGGCGACGAAGGTCTCGGGCACGTTGACCCGCGAACGGGTGATCGGTTCGGCCGAAGAGAGCCTGCAGCGGTTGGGAGTCGACGTCATCGATCTCTTCCAGCTGCATGTCTTTGACGATTCGACCCCCGTGGATGAGACCCTGGCGGCCCTCGACACGCTGGTGGAGCAGGGCAAGGTCAAGCACATCGGTTGCAGCAACTGGGGAGCGTGGCAGATGGCCCACGCCCTGGTTCGTTCGGCTTCCGAAGGGGGACCGCGACTGGAATCGGTGCAGCCGCCCTACAACCTGGTGCAGCGTGAGATCGAGGCCGACCTGTTGCCGTTGTGCCGTGACCAGCAGGTGGGGGTTCTCAGCTACAGTCCCCTGGGTGCCGGGTTTCTGACCGGCAAGTACCGGGTCGGCCAGGACATCCCGGCCGGAACCCGCTTCGATGTGATGCCCGGGCACCAGCCGATCTACTTCCACGAAACGGGATGGGCGGCGCTGGGGCGGTTGGACGACGCGGCCGCCGAAACGGGGCGGTCTCTGGTCGACCTGGCGCTGTCGTGGGTGATCGCCCAGGACGGGGTCACCTCGGTGCTGATCGGCTGTCGCAAGCTCTCGCATGTCGACCAGGCCTTCGAGGCCGAGGCGACGGGTCTTTCGCAGGAACTGGCGGCTCAATTGTCGGCGGATCCCGAGCCGATCGAGGACTGAGCCGGTTTCAGCGGCGCGATTCGATCTCTTCCCACTCGGCAAGTCGCTCGGGCAACTGCTCGACGATCTCCTTCAGCCGGCCTGATGCCCGGGCAATCTCCTCGCCGTCTCCCTTGAAGAACTCCGGATCGGACATTGTCCGGTTGAGTTCCTGCTGTTCGGTTTCGAGTTCTTCGATCTCCCGGAACAGCTCGTCTGCCCTTTGCTGTTCACCGAAACTCAGCTTCCGGGGCTTCTTCGAGTCTGCCGCGACGGGCTTGGTTTCGACGGGGACCTCGGCCGGCGCCTCGGCCGGCTCGTCATGCTTCTGCTGGCGGATGTAGTCGTCGTAGCCGCCGGCGTATTCCTTGAGCCTTCCCTCACTCTCGAAGACCAGCGTGCTGGTGACCAGGTTGTTGAGGAACGCCCGGTCGTGGCTGACCAGCAGCAGCGTGCCCTGGTATTTGGAGATGAGCTCCTCGAGCAGTTCCAGCGATTCGGCGTCGAGATCGTTGGTCGGCTCGTCGAGCACCATGATGTTGGAGGGCCGCTTGAGGATTCTCGCCAGCATCAGGCGGTTGCGTTCGCCCCCCGAGAGATACCGGGCGGGGCGACGGGCCCGTTCGGGTGTGAACAGGAACTCCTGCAGGTAGCCGTAGATGTTGCGTGGTTTGCCGTCGATCGTCAGGGTCTCTCTGCCTTCGCCGACGTTTTCGACCACGGTCTTTTCTTCGTCGATCTGTTCACGCAGTTGATCGAAATAGATCACCTCCAGTCGCGTGCCGTGTCGGATCGAGCCGGCGGTGGGTTGCAACTGGCCAAGCAGCAGTTTCAGCAGCGTGGTCTTGCCGGATCCGTTGGGTCCGATGATTCCGATACGGTCTCCTCGTGAGACCAGCAACGAGAGGTCTTCGACGACCGGGTGCGGACCGTCGGACGTGTCGTAGTGGAATTCGACCCCGGTGGCCTCGATCACCAGTCGTCCCGACTTCTCGGCATCGGCCGCCCGCATCCGGATGTCGCCGACCTGCTTCCGGCGGTTGTGGTGCTCGTCCCGCATTCGTTTCAGTGCCCGCACGCGACCTTCGTTCCGGGTCCGTCGGGCCTTGATCCCCGTCCGGATCCAGCGTTCCTCCTCGGCCAGCTTGCGGTCAAATTCGGTGTTCTGCTTCTCCTCGGCATCGAGCAGGGCCTGCCGCCGTTTCAGGAACGTCGGGTAGTCACAGGGCCAGTCGTAGAGTTGGCCACGGTCGATCTCGATGATCCGTGTTGCCAGCGCCTGCAGGAACACCCGGTCGTGGGTCACGAACATCAACGCGCCGTCGTAGACACTGAGAAACCGCTCGAGCCAGGTGATGGACTCGATGTCGAGATGGTTGGTCGGTTCGTCGAGCAGAAGCAGGTCGGGGTCGTGAACCAGCGACCGGGCCAGCAGCACGCGACGCTTCATGCCCGAGGACAGCGAACCGAAGGCGGCGGTGTCATCCAGGGACATTCGCGAGAGCACCCGGTTGACGGCCTGTTCCTGCTGCCAGTCCTCGACATCGGTCCCGGCAGCGGTGGCGGCCTCTTCGATCATCTCCCGCACCGAGAGACCGGAACCTGCCGGGACGTCCTGGACCAGGCGGGCGACGGTGGTGTTGTCATCCCGCAGCACTTCGCCGTTGTCGGCGTCGATTTCGCCGGCGATCAGCTTCATCAGCGTTGATTTGCCGGTGCCGTTGCGTCCCAGCAAGCCGATCCGCTCACCTCGATCGATTTCCAGATCGACTCCGTCGATCAGCGGTTCGCCTCCGTAGGTGAACTGGAGGCCACGCAGGCTGAGCAGGGACATCGGTTCCGGTCTTGGTCCCGCCCCGTGCACCGGGAGGGGACGGGGCGGTTACTTGGTCTTATCGAGACTGATGGTCGGCGGTCCCTGGATGTAGCCCAGCGATGCGAGAAATCGGTCCATCTCGGTGACGGTCGCCAGGAAGTGCCTGGGGCTGTGACGGCGGTTGAAGAACCCGTGTGGCTGGTTCTCGTACAGGAACAACTCGCTGCGGCTGCCGACCGCCTGCATTTTCTTCCGAAAAGCCCGGGCCGTCTTGACCGGCACCAGGCTGTCCTTGGTTCCCAGGAAGACAATCGCCGGTGGCATGCCCTTGCGGATATTGTGGATCGGTGAGATCTCGCGGAACCGGTCCTTGACCCGAGAATGTCCGAAGCCGTCCGGTCCGTTGTCGTAGACCGGGTTGAACAGCAGCAGGGCATTGGGCCGGCAGCTGATCTCCAGGTTGTCGGCCTTGGCGTCGAGTCCCGGCACCGTCGCGGTCGCCGCGGCGACGTGACCACCGGCGGACCCTCCGCCGGCCGCCAGCCGCAGGGGATCAATCTTCAGCCGGTCGGCGTTTTCGCGCAACCACCGGATGGCCGACTTGCCGTCTGCGACACATTCGAACGGTGACGTCCCCTGTCGGCTCTTGACGCGATAATCGGCGACGATGCCGACCATGCCGCGCGAGGCGAGATAGGAGGCGTGTTCCTGGAATTGACGAGGAGTTCCCCCGTTCCAACTGCCGCCAAAAAAGAACACGGCCGCCGGCCGCTTCCGGGAGCGGTCCTTGCGGCGGGGCTGATAGACGTAGAGCTTCAGTTGGATGCTGCCGACGGTCTTGTAGACGTGGGCGGTTGCTCCGGGAATCGACGGGGCCTGGCCCACCTTGGCTCCCCAGGACGGATTCCCCATCATCCCGACGAGCAACAGTGTCGCGGCTGTCAGGATCGTGCGGTTGGACATGAGGTGCTCTCGAACTCTGGGCGATCAGAGGCGGGGGCGGAGGGATCTTCGACGGTCGGAGGGCGGTCCGCTGTTCCGGGTAATCGAGTCGGTGTAGCCTGTGGCGGAACGGTCCGCCCACCCGGGACTCTGCAGAACGGACAGCCGCGTGATGCTCACCGACGATAGGACGCTGCGAGCCAAAAACCAAGCACGTGCCTTTGCCGAGCTGGTGGCCGTCACCGCATCTCTGGCGTTGTTCGGGATGTGGGCCTCGACGCCAGTTCTGTCGGCTGCCGAGACGGGGTCGGTTGGCGAGTTGACCGGGCGGCGGCTGCCGGGTGAGTCGAACCCACCATGGAAGAAGGACAGCGGGACGGCTCGGGAGTCCATCGAAGATGGACACTGGATGGTCCGTGAACCGAAGAGCTTCTGCCGCAGGTTGGTGCTCGGAGACTACCAACAGACCGACGGACAGAAGAACGAGGTGCGATTTGAATGGGGCACCGACTGCCGAGACAACCACCGCGCCGACGGACTTTCGATTCATACCCAGGGTCGGCGGTTGCGATTGCATCCGATTCACCGCCTCAACCGTCCCGACCTGTTGCTGGTGGGTGTCCGTGGTGGAATGGGACCCGATGTCACCGCCAGTCACGTTGATCTCTCGCCATTGCCCGGCTTCGATGCGAGACAACCGAACCGCTACGTGCTGCGGTGGGTGACCCAGGCGGTCAACAACTTCCGTTTCGAACTGTCGATCAACGGCAAGCCGATCGCGACGTTGCTCGGAGAACCCCGGGTTGTCGGCAGGGACGTTTCGATCGGGTTCGAATTCCGTAGCGGAACTCACACGATCTCGCACGTTGTCTGGGACATGAATCGGGGAGGACGACGTGTCGTCAGCCCGGGGACCCGCACGGCGGTGCAGCGGATCGCGATGGGATATCGCGAATTGTTTCTCGACGACGTGATGGTTGCCCAATCGCGTGAGATCCAGAAAGTCCTGCACCAGCCGACCAAGTACGCCCGCAACCCGGTGATCCGCCATCATCAGAGGCCGTGGCAGAAGTTCCGTGCACAGTTGTACGGCACGGTGCTGTACATCCCCAAGGAGAAGATCTTCAAGATGTGGTACCTGGCCGGGTCCCGTTTTCCCGACGAGGCCGCGATCACGCTCGACGGAAAACCACGGATCCCCAATTTCCAGATGCTGGCCTATGCCGAGAGTCGTGACGGGCTGAACTGGACGCTGCCCGATCTGGGCCTGGTCAGCTTCAACGGATCCCGCCACAACAATCTCTGTCGGTTCTCACGTGAAAACGCCGAGGGAGTCGGCGTGGTTCATGACCCTCACGATCCGGATCCGAAGCGGAGGTACAAGGCCTTTTACTGGGAACATTCGGTGCGCAGCCCGCACAAGATCCCCGTCGCCGTGGAGATCAACGCGATGTCGGTCAGCTTCTCGTCCGACGGCAAGAACTGGACCAATCATCCGGGCAACCCGGTCATTCCGCAGGCCAGCGACACCGGTCACCAGGCCATGTGGGATCCGTTCCGCAAGGTCTTCGTGGCCTACGGCCGCTTCGGTGCCGGCGGTCGCAGGATCGCCCGGTCCGAGAGTCGTGACTTCATCGACTGGAGCCCGTCGCAGCTGGTCTTTGCGGCTGACGCGACCGACACCAGGTCCCGCGGTGGGCGTCCCCAGTTCTACGGCATGGGAACGACGATCTACGAGGGGGCCTACATCGGGCTGCCCTGGTTGTTCTGGGAGAATTCGAGCAACCGGCTGGACGTGCAACTGGCCAGCAGCCGCGACGGGATTCACTGGCAGCGAGCCGGGAATCGACGGACGTTGATCCCCAACGGCAAGAAGGGGACATGGGATGGCGGTTGCATCTTCACCGCGTCGCAGCCGCTGCAGGTCAAGGACGACACGATCTACATCTACTACTCGGGCCTGTCGCTGGACCACGAGGAGCCACGACCCAGCCGCCGCGAACGTCCCGAGTACGGTGAGTCGTCGATCGGGGTGGCGACGTTGCGTCGAGACGGGTTCGTGTCGATGCGGGCCGGCGAGAAGCCGGCAACGGTCGTCACCCGGCCGTTTGGCTGGCCGGCCGGTCGGCAGCTGCACCTGAACGTCGATGCCCCTGACGGGGAGGTGCGGGTTGGAGTGCTCGACGAAAACGGGCGACCGATCAGTGGCTTCGCGCGGTCGAAGGTCGTCTCGGGGGATCGCACCGACGTGGTGGTCGAGTGGACCGGATCCGGCACGCCGAAGGCCAAGTCGGTACAGTTGCGGTTCGAAATGACCAACGCGGACCTGTATTCGTACTGGCTGAGGTAGAAGGGAGTGGGGCGATGCGGCGGATCGAGATGTGTTTGTTCCATGTTGTGGTGGGGCTGGTGGCCGTGGTTGGCCTGCTGGTTGTCACCGAGCCGGTCCTGGCGCAGGTGCCCAAGGCGGCCAAGGGTGACTGGCCGTGGTGGCGTGGCCCGAACTTCAACGGTGTGGCCGAATCGGGACAGAAGCCTCCCACACGCTGGAGCGACACGAAGAACGTGGCGTGGAAGGCGGCAGTGCCGGGCCGCGGGCACTCGACACCGATCGTCGTCGGAAAACGGGTGTTCCTGCAGACGGCCGACGAAACGGCCAAGTCGCAGTCTGTCCTGTGTTACGACCGCGCTACCGGCGCACCGCTCTGGAACAAGGAACTCAATCGCGGCAACTTCCAGGAGAAGATCAACCCCAAGAACACCTATGCGACGAGCACCATCGCGTGCGATCGCGGGCGGCTGTTCGTGCTGTTCAGCAACAACGCCGCCGTGCAGGCCACCGCCATGGACCTGGACGGCAAGGTGATCTGGAAGACCACCGCGGCACCGTTCATCGAAAAGAAGTTCCCCAACGGATACGCCGCTTCTCCGGTGATCTATGGCAAC
>Ga0310345_10000925_pt1 | contig 35970 bp, 37 predicted proteins | sample HC15DNA20500_MG_FD_204667 | JGI IMG/M metagenome (GOLD analysis project Ga0310345, IMG submission 204667) | Marine microbial communities from station ALOHA, North Pacific Subtropical Gyre - HC15-DNA-20-500_MG | ecosystem: Environmental > Aquatic > Marine > Oceanic | place: Pacific Ocean: North... | reverse complement strand
GCCCGCCCCGGTCAAGGATCGCGCAGCGACCCCCCGCAGGGGGGCTTGTCCTTGACCGGGGCGGGCGACTCGCTCAGGCATCGCAAGCGATGGACGGATCCGGGGAACAGGCGCGGGGCTTGTTCCCTGGTGAGTCCGGAGCCCGCCGGAGGCTCCCCATCCGCCCTCCCCGAACGCCCTCCCCCCACGGCGCCCCGCAGCCAAGCCCGCCCGCAGGGCGCCTGTAGACCGCTCCTCTTCAAGGACCCCTCGTCATGCCCCTCGACCCCGCCCTCTCCCAGCACATCCTCGACGCGGTCGACGCGGGCTTCCCCGCGCAGGTGGAGCTGACCCGCAAGCTGGTCTCCTACGACACCACGCGGGGCAACGAGCATGCCGCCCAGGACTGGGTGTTCCGCCAGTACCGCGACCGCGGCCTCGCCATGGAGCGCTTCGCGATGGAGGAGGCCGCCATCGCCCGCCATCCCGGCGGCAGCGCCTTCTCCGACGCCCACTCGAAGACCCCCATCGTGGTGGGCATCCACCGCCCGCGGCAGGAGACCGGGCGCTCGCTGATCCTGCAGGGGCATCTCGACGTGGTGCCGACGGGCCCGGTCGACATGTGGTCCCGCCCGCCGTTCTCGGCCGAGGTCGAGGACGGCTGGCTGCACGGGCGCGGGGCCATCGACATGAAGTCGGGCCATGTCTCGATGATTGCGATCCTGGACGCGCTGAAGTCCATCGGTCTGCAGCCCGCCGCCACCGTCTACGTGCAGTCGGTGGTCGAGGAGGAGTCGACCGGCAACGGCGCGCTCGCCGCCCATCTGCGCGGCTACCAGGCCGACGCCGCCCTGATCCCCGAGTCGATGCAGGAAGTGCTGGTCCGCGCCGGCGTCGGCGTGATGTGGTTCCAGGTGAAGGTCCGCGGCATCCCCGTGCATGTGCGCGAGATGGGCGCGGGCTCCAACGCCATCGACGCCGCTTGGCGCATCGTCGGCGCGCTGCGCGAGCTCGAGGCCTCGTGGAACGAGGCCGCCGCCTCCGATCCGCTCTTCGGGCACATCGACCACCCGCTGAACCTCAACATCGGCAAGATCGCGGGCGGGGACTGGGCCTCGTCGGTGCCCGCCTGGTGCACGGTCGACTGCCGCATCTCCTACCTGCCGGGCAAGAGCGCGGACGCGGCCGAGGCCGAGATCCGCGCCTGCGTCGAGGGGCTGGTCCGCTCCGACCGGTTCCTCTCCAACAACCCGCCCGAGATCGTGGTCAACGGCTTCCACACCGAGGGTTTCGTGCAGGAACCCGGAACCGAGGCCGAGGCGATCCTCGCCGCCGCCCACGAAAGCGTCTTCGGCGCGCCTCTGCGCACCGAGGTCACGCCCGCCTATCTCGACGCCCGGGTCTACGCGCTCTACGACCGGATGACGACGCTGTGCTACGGGCCGGCGGGCGACGGGATCCACGGGGTGGACGAGCGGGCGAACCTCGAGTCCGTCCTCCGCTGCACCAAGGCCATGGCCCTCTTCGTCGCCGAGTGGTGCGGGGTGGAGCCGGTGGAGGGCTGAGGCCTCCGGCGCCGCCCGACGCCCGCGGCGAGAGGCCCCGGGACGAGCCCGGGGCGCGCCCCTGGGGCGGGCGTCAGAGCCTTCTTTCGAAGAACACCCGCTCGAACCCCGCCTCGCGCCGCCGCCCCGTCTCGACGTAGCCGAGGCGGGCGTAGAGCGCGAGGTTCTCCGTCATCGCCGCGTTGGTGTAGAGGCGCACGCAGGGGAAGCCCCGGCGCGCCGCCTCCGCCTCGGCGAACCCCACCAGCGCCCGGCCGAGGCCGAGGCCCTGGGCGGCGGGCGCCACAGCCACCGTCTCGAGATGGAAGGAGGGATCTTCCGCCGGGCCGTCGCCATAGGCGACCAGCAGGCCCAGCGGCCCCTCCGGCCCGTCCACGATCCAGGCGCGGCCGGCGGCGATGTCGGCGGGGAAGTCCTGGGACATCGGCGCGGGCTCGCGCCCCATGCGCGGGACGTAGAGGGCGAAGCTCGCGCGGACCAGCACGGTCAGGGCCGAGGCGTCCTCGGGACGGGCGGGGCGGATCGCGGGGGGCATGGCGGACTCTCGGCAGCGGGGGCAAGGGCGCGGGGCAGGGGGGCGGAACGCGAAGGGCCCCGGGGATCGCCCGGGGCCCTGATGCGGCGTCGACCGGCGAGGCGGTCAGGCGCTCACTTGGGGCCCAGCATCTCCTCGGGGCGCACCACGCGGTCGAAGGTCTCGGCGTCGACATAGCCCAGCGCGATGGCCTCCTCCTTGAGGGTGGTGCCGTTCTTGTGGGCGGTCTTGGCGACCTTGGTGGCGGCGTCGTAGCCGATGGTGGGCGCGAGGGCCGTGACCAGCATCAGGCTCTCGCGCATCAGCTTCTCGATGCGCGCCTCGTCGGCCTGGATGCCCACCACGCAGTTGTCGGTGAAGGCGCCGGCCGCGTCGCCCAGCAGCTGCATCGACTGCAGGAGGTTGTAGATCATCATCGGCTTGTAGACGTTGAGCTCGAAGTGACCCTGCGAGCCCGCGAAGCCGATGGCGGCGTCGTTGCCGAAGACATGGGCGCAGACCTGGGTCAGCGCCTCGGACTGGGTCGGATTGACCTTGCCCGGCATGATCGAGGAGCCGGGCTCGTTCTCCGGCAGGATCAGCTCGCCGAGGCCGCAGCGCGGGCCGCTCCCGAGGAAGCGGATGTCGTTGGCGATCTTGAAGAGGGAGGCGGCGACCGTCTTCACCGCGCCCGACATCTCCACCACGGCGTCATGGGCCGCCAGCGCCTCGAACTTGTTGGGGGCGGTGTGGAAGGCCATGCCGGTGATCTCGGCCACATTCTCGGCGAAGGCTTCGGCGAAGCCCACCTTGGCGTTCAGCCCGGTGCCCACCGCCGTGCCGCCCTGGGCCAGCGCCAGGATGTTGGGCAGGGCGCGCTCGACCCGGTCGATGCCCTGGGAGACCTGCCAGACGTAGCCCGAGAACTCCTGGCCCAGCGTCAGGGGGGTCGCGTCCTGGGTGTGGGTGCGGCCGATCTTGATGATGTCCTTGAACGCCTCCTGCTTCTCCTGAAGCGCCGCGTGCAGCTTGCGCAGGCCGGGCAGCAGGACGTCGCGGGCGGTCATCGCGGCGGCGATGTGCATCGCGGTCGGGAAGGTGTCGTTGGACGACTGGCCCATGTTGCAGTGGTCGTTGGGGTGGACGGGCTTCTTGGAGCCCATCTCTCCGCCCAGGATCTCGATCGCGCGGTTCGAGACGACCTCGTTCGCGTTCATGTTCGACTGGGTGCCCGAGCCGGTCTGCCAGACCACCAGCGGGAAGTGGTCGTCGAGCTTGCCCTCCAGCACCTCGGTGGCGGCCTGGACCATGGCCTTGCCCAGGGTCTCGTCCAGCACGCCGAGGCTCATGTTGGTCTTGGCGGCGGCGCATTTGATCACGCCCAGCGCGCGGACCACCGCGACCGGCTGCTTTTCCCAGCCGATGGGGAAGTTCATCAGCGAGCGCTGGGTCTGCGCGCCCCAGTAGCGGTCGGCGGGAACCTCGAGCGGGCCGAAGCTGTCGGTCTCGGTGCGGGTGGCGGTCATCTGGGGGAACCTCCGGAAATGCGATCCGGGGGCTGTATACGGGCGCACGCGAAGCGGAGCAACGGCGCCCGCGCCGGCGGGGCGTCCTGGGGGCCGCGGAGGGGGCGTGCGGGCTCAGCCCTTGCGGAAGCGGTCCAGGCTGACGACCTCGCCCTTGCCCTTGCCGCCCGAGGGGGGCGTGGGGTCGGGCTCGTCGTCCTCGTCCTCGAGGTCGCCCAGCTCGCCCAGCTCGTCCTCGTCGTCGACCTCGTGGGGGTCGAACTTCAGGCCGAACTCGGCATGGGGGTCGACGAAGGTCAGCACGGCGTCGAAGGGCACCGTCAGCTTCACCGGCCGCTCGGAGAACGAGAGGCCGACCGAAAACCGGTCCGAGGTCACCGCCAGGTCCCAGAACTCGTGCTGCAGGACGATGGTCAGCTCCTCCGGGTACTGGGCCTTCAGCCAGTCGGGCACGTCCACCCCGGGGTGGGAGGTGTCGAAGGAGATGTAGAAGTGGTGCTGGCCGGGCAGCCCGTCCTCCACCGCGACGGCCAGCGCCTCGTGCACCACCGAGCGGAGCGCTCGCTGCATCAGGCGGCCGTAGTCGAGGGGGTTGGAGGTCATCGGGTCTTTCCAGGGAGCCTAGAGGTTGTTTCGGGGGACCATATCCGATTCTCGCCGCGATGAAAGACGAGCGGGCCATGCGCCGCGCCCCGCGGCGGGCGGGCGCCCGGCCCTGGCGCAGCGTCATGGCGCGATCGTGAAGGAGAGGTTAAGGCGCAGCCCCGTTCCGCCCGGGCCTGCAGGGCGCAGGCGCGGCCGCCGGCCCGCAACCGCGGCGCGGCGGATAACAAATGTTAATGCGTGGGGAGGGTAGTGCTGGCTTCTGTTGCCAGGCGCCAGCGAGCCCCGCCTGAAGGTGCAAACCCCCAGGACTTGAAGATCGGTGGTTTAAGCTGCGTTACGCAGCGACGGCCACCGGAGCACGGTTGTCATTGGCAACTGTACAATTTGAGCCGGTAACGGTGGCATCCTGCCGAGCGAAAGCAAACACCTTTACACGTCCGTCGATCCTGTTTCGGCCCCTCGCGTCCTGTCGCTCTCCCCGTCCATGACCGGGAAGCAGGAGATTGGTGGAGCCGCCGGGTACCGCCCCCGGGTCCGAACCGCTTATTCCGTGCGCGTTTATCGCCATAGTCCCCTTGCGGAGACAGGACAGGATATAGCGCCCTCCGCCGCCGATTTGAAGGGGGCGCCCCCCGCAACCGCGGAGGATTTTCGAGGCCCGCCGCCGCTCAGTTCCGCACGCGGTAGAGCTGGTCGGCGATGCAGGCGACCATCTCCCGCCCGTCCGAAAGCACCACGATGTCGGGGCGGTAGCCCGCGCCCAGCCGGGTCTGCGTGCAGACCACCGAGCGGTCGGCGTCGATCAGCAGCACCCGGCCCGGCGTGCAGCCCTGGAAGGTCTCGCTCCGCCCCGAGAGGTCGACCGCGCCGGTCAGCGCGCCGTGATAGATGATCTGCCAGCCCACGTAGTCGGCGATGTTCATCCGGCAGCCGCCGTCGGCCGCCAGCGGCGAGGACGAGATCATGAGCCCGATCAGGGCCAACGCTGCGCGACGCATCCGACATCTCCTGAACGCGAGGCCGCCGGGCGGCCTCAGGGGTCCTGAACGCGAGGCCGTGGAGCGGCCCCAGGGGTCTGCACGCGAGGCCGTCGGGCGGCCTCGGGCTCTTGCATGCGAGGCCGTCGGGCGGCCTCGGGGCGGGAGGATAGCGGCGAGGGGTTGCTCAATCCTCTACCGGCGGCCGGCGGCCCCTTGACCGGCCCGCCGCGCGGAGCGACCAATGTCCGAACCTATCGGCCACGCCCCCACGTCTCCGGAGCCCCCATGCCCGTCATCCCCGAAATCGCCGACCGCCTCGAGACCTTCGCCGCGATCCGGCGCGACATCCACGCCCACCCCGAGATCGGCTTCCAGGAGGTGCGCACCTCCGGCATCGTGGTCGAGAAGCTCAAGGAGTGGGGGATCGAGGTGCATGCCGGCATCGGCGGCACCGGCGTGGTGGGGATCATCGAGGGCAAGGGCCCCGGCCGCTCGGTGGGCCTGCGCGCCGACATGGACGCGCTGCCGATCGAGGAGGAGACGAACCTGCCCTGGCGCTCGACCCGCCCCGGCGTCTCCCACGCCTGCGGGCATGACGGGCACACCACCATCCTGCTCGCCGCCGCCCAGCGGTTGGCCGAGACCCGGGATTTCCCGGGCCGCGTGGTGCTGATCTTCCAGCCGGCCGAGGAAGGGCTGGGCGGCGCCCGCGCGATGATCGCCGACGGGCTCTTCGAGAAGTTCCCCTGCGACGAGGTCTACGGCCTGCACAACTCCCCCTACACCGACCCGGGCGTGGTGGGGATCAAGCCGGGCGTGGCGATGGCCGGCGCGGACTTCTTCGACATCCGCATCAAGGGCGTCGGCTCGCACGGCGCCTCGCCCCAGCATTCCAAGGACCCGATCATGGTCGCGACGGCGCTCGCGCAGGCGCTGCAGACCATCCGCTCGCGCAACGCGCCCCCGCATGAGGCGGCGGTGCTCTCGATCACCCAGATCCACGCGGGCGCGGCCTACAACGTGGTGCCCTCCGAGGCGGTGCTCTCGGGCACCATGCGCTTCTTCACCGACGAGGCGGCGGAGCGGATGCGCACCCGCATGCGGGAGATCTCGGCCGGCCTCGCCGCCGCCTTCGGGGTGGAGATCGACGTCGACATCCGCGACATCTTCACTGTGCTGGAGAACGACGGCGGCCTCTCCGAGATCGTCGCCGGCATCGCCGCGGAAGTGACCGGCAAGGACCTGGTGAAGATCCAGGACGAGGCGGCGACGGGCTCGGAGGACTTCGCCGACATGCTGAAAGCCGCGCCGGGCGTCTATTTCACCGTCGGCCACAAGGGCGAGGTGCCGCTGCACAACCCCGGCTTCGTCTTCGACGACGACGCGATCCCGCTGGGCGCCTCGATGCTGGTGCGCGTGGCCGAGGCGCGCCTCGCCGCCGGCTGAGCGCTGTTCCCACTCCGCGCCGCTCCCGTGGGACGAGGTCCGGGGAGCGGCGCCTTCAGGAGGTCTCATGGCCGACCGCTACACGCCCCGCGAGATGCTGGAGAAGCTGGTGTCCTTCGACACCACCTGCACCCGCTCGAACCTCGCCCTGATCGACTTCGTCCGCGACTACCTCGAGGGGCACGGCGTCGCCTGCCAGATCACGCCCAACGAGGCCGGCGACAAGGCGAGCCTCTTCGCCAACGTCGGCCCGATGGTCGAGGGGGGCGTGGTCCTCTCGGGCCACACCGACGTGGTGCCGGTCGAGGGGCAGGACTGGACCCGCGATCCCTGGACGCTGGTCGAGGAGAACGGGCGCCTCTACGGCCGCGGAGCCTGCGACATGAAGGGGTTCGACGCGCTGGCGCTGGCCATCGTGCCGCAGGCGCTGGAGGCGGGCCTGAAGCGCCCGATCCAGATCGCGCTGAGCTACGACGAGGAGGACGGCATGTACGGCGCCCCTCCGATGATCGAGCGGATGAAGGCGGAGCTGCCGATGGCCTCCGCCGTGATCGTGGGCGAGCCCTCGCGCATGGCGGTCGTCGGGGCGCACAAGGGCATTCTTGAATTGATCGTGCGCACCAAGGGGTTCGAGACGCATTCCTCGATCCGCCACAAGGGCGTCTCGGCGGTGCATCTGGCCGCCCGCTTCGTGACCTGGCTGGACGACCGGCAGGACGAGAACCTCGCGAACCCCCTGCCGGGGGCGGAGCTGTTCGACCCACCCTGCACCTCGGTCCATGTCGGCGAGTTCCAGGGGGGCGAGGCGCACAACATCACCGCCGGCCGCGCCTGGTTCTCGGTCGACGTGCGCGCCTGTCCGCCGGAGAGCTCGTCCGAGTGGCTGGAGCGCATCCAGGCCAAGGCCGCCGAGCTGCAGGCCGCAGCCCAGAAGGTCCGCCCCGAGGCGCGGGTGGAGGTGGAGGTCAAGGCCGACGTCCCCCCCTGCGCGCCCGAGGAGAACGGCGCCGCCGAGGCCCTGCTGCGCCGGCTCACCGGCGACAACGCCCCCAACGCGGTCAGCTACGCGACCGAGGCGGGCCTGTTCCAGCGCGTCGGCTACTCGACCGCGGTCTGCGGCCCGGGCGACATCGCCCAGGCCCACCAGCCCGACGAATACATCGAGGTCGAGCAGCTGGAGAAGGGCGAGGCCTTCATGAAGCGCCTCGTCGCCCACCTCTCCGCCTGAGGCGCGGCGCCCCCGGGCGCCCCCCTCTCCCCCCAGGCGCAAGGCGCCCCGGGCCCGACCCGGGGCCTCGGCCCCATGCGGGCCGGCGGCCTGGGAGCGCTGCATCGGCGGCGGCGTCAGTCGGGCAGGGGGGCGGTCAGGTCCTCGACCAGGGTCTCGATCACCGGCTCGGCCTCGTCGCGGGTCATGCCGGTCTTCAGGCGCGGGTCGTAGAGGATCGAGAGGGCCAGCCAGTCGTAGCTGGTGGGGATCGGCTCGCCGGCGTCGTCGTTGAACATCGTCTGCACGACCGTCCGGCTGTCGTTGATCGGGCCGAGCGCCTGGATCACTTCCTCGTAGACGCATTCCGGGAGCAGGGGCGAGACCTCCAGCGCCACCACCGAGAGCGCCAGCTCCGCCGAGCCCTCGTCGCGGAACCGCACCTCGGCGAAGCAGACCGGGCGGCCGCGGACCAGGAAGGGCAGGGCGAGCCGGTCGAAGCGCCGCGCGGCGAGGTCCTCGTCCGCGCCGGCGAGGCGGGCGAGTCCCACCAGGCTCTCCTTCAGCCAGGCGCGTTTCCCCACGAAGATCATCAGGCCGGGCGGGCCGTCCCACAGCTCGATGCGCGAGCGGGGGATCAGGCTCAGGCCGGTCAGGGCGGGCAGCTTCTCGGCCAGCAGGCGGAACGGGCCCCAGAAGGCGGGGTTGGAGGCGAAGTCGGGATCGTCGGAATAGACCTCGACCGGCACGCCCCCGCGCCGGAAGCGGCGCAGGCGCGCATCCGACCAGTGGGCGGCGTCGCCGGGAAGCTGGAACATCTCCCGCCCGAAGCCGATGTCGAGGACCAGCTGGCGCAGGATCAGCGGGTCCAGCGTCTCGCCCCCCGGAAGCGCGATCATCGCCCGGGCGGGCGGCGCCTCTCCCCTCCCTGCGGAAGCCTCGGCCGGAGGGCCCTCGGGCGTGCCGGCGGCCTCGCCCGGGGGCGCGGTCCGAGGCGCGGTCTGGGGCGCGGGCGTCGTCTGCCCGGCCGCAGGCGCGGGCGGGAGCAGCGCCGCGGCGAGCAGCGGCAGGGCGAGGAGCGCGGGTCGGATCATCGGGCCTCCGGATTCGGTCGGCCCACGATGGCCCCCCATCGCGGCGAGGGCGAGGCGCCGCCGCCGTCCCGACGCCGCGGAACCCGCCCCGGCGCGGCGCGGAGGCCGGGCCGGGGCGGCGCTCGGCGTGGCGCTCGGGGCGGGGGCTCAGGCGGCGACGGGCTCCGCCTCGGCCTCCAGGTTCAGGGGCCAGGGGAAGGCCAGGCGCAGCCCCGTCCAGACCAGCCAGCAGACCGGGACGAGCAGCGCCGCCTCGGCCCAGAAGATCGCGCCGGCCTCGCCCGAGAACGCCTCGGCGAGCGTGGCGGTGATGCCGTAGGCCGCGTCGAACACCACCAGGTAGCTGACGGTCGCGCCGAACATGTAGCCGGACATGCCCGGCCGCCGCCCGGGCCGGTTCAGCCAGATCCGCGCGAAGGAGAGCAGCAGGAACCCGGCGAACAGCGCCGGCACTCCATAGCTTAGCATCGAAGGGGGCTCCCATCCCGGCCGGCGGGTCCGCGCGGCCGATGCGCCGGCGGAGCGCCGGCGATCCGAGCAGATGGTGCGCGCCCCGCATCCGCGCAAGCCTCCCCCGCAACGAGGCCGCAGGGAGATTTTTCCCCGCCGGGGGCGCAGGAGCCGCCCTCGTGCCCGGGGGCGCAAAGCCCGCGCTCGCGCCCGACGCGCGGGGGCGTTATCCTGCGCCCCGCAAGGCAAGGAAGAGGCGCCGATGGCCGAGATCATCAACCTGCGCCAGGCCCGCAAGAAGCGCGGCCGGGACGACCGTCGCCGGGCGGCGGACGAGAACGCCGCCCGCCACGGGCGCAGCGCCGCCGACAAGGCCCGCGAGGCGGCGGAGGAGGCGCTCGCCCGCCGCCGCCTGGACGGTCACCGCCGCGACGAGGGCGACCCCGGATCGGACGGGCCCTCCGGGACGGACGAATGAGCGCGGCGCCGGCCGCCCCCTACGCCGCGCCGGAGAAACGCTCGCTGACCCTGCGCGGCCACCGCAGCTCGGTCTCGCTGGAGCCGGAGTTCTGGGCGGCCTTCCGCGCCGTCGCCGCGCGCCGGGGGCAGGCGCTGAACGCGCTCGCCGCCGAGATCGACGCCCGCCGCCCGCCGGAGGTCGGCCTCGCCTGCGCCCTGCGCACCTTCGTCCTGCGCGAGGCGCTGGCCGGCCGGATCCCGGCGCCGCAGGCCGGGGAGCCCGGGGACCCGGCCCCCGCCTGAGCGCCCTCCCGCTGGCCCGCTCCGCCGGCCCGCCCCGCAGGGTCCCGGCGCCCGCCCGCGGCCAACCGCGGCGCCCCGACGCCCCCCTACGGCTTTTACTGTCGCGCCCGAGCCGCTACCTCTTAGTCGCCGAAGCGAAACCGGAGCGCCCAATGACCCGCATCGTCGACTTCCTGGTGGAGATCCTGGAGCGGATCGGGCGGTTCTTCGGCATCCGCCGCAAGACCGACCCGAACGACCCCTTCGCCGAGCCCGGACGCGGGCGCTTCCGCCGGATCCTGGCGGCGCTGCCGGCGATCCTGGTGATCCTCGCCATCGTCTACGTGGGCGTGCTGTTCTGGCGGTTCTGCTTCTACCCGGGGATGGACATCGCCTATCCGCAGCGGGTGATCCCGCAGGAGGGGGTGATCCTCGACCGGCCCGAGGTGACCACCCCGGAGATGACCCAGACCGATCCCGGCGCCTCGACCACCACCAGCGCCGATTCCGGCCTGCCCTCGGGCGACACCACCGCGGCGGGCAACTCCGACCCGCGCACCTGCGCCCACTCGCGCATCGTGCAGATGCAGATCGGGCTCGTGGACCTGATGGTGAACCAGAACCCCTGGGTGCCGGGCGATCCGCAGTACCGGCTGGGCTTCTTCGGCCTGATCGACTTCGCCGACACGCCCTGGTTCGACAACAAGGCGGCGATGCAGACCGGCATGCTGACGGTGGTGCGGCGCGTTTCGCTCGACCTCGCCGACACGCTGGGGCGCGTGCGCGGCACCTCCGAGGCCGACCCCGACCTGCAGGCCGCCCAGGGCCGGCTGCGGGTGAACGAGCGGGCCTGGGTGCTGAACAACCCCTTCGACCCGCAGCTGCAGACGGTGATGGAGGGGGCCGAGCAGTCCTATCGCGGCGCGATCCCCCTCTACCAGAGCTACAACGACCGGCTGGGCTCCTGCGACGCGCTGTTCGACGTGCGCCGCGACAACCTGCGCACGCTGGTCGACCGGCTGGCGGCGGACCTCGGCTCGATGGCCTCGCGGCTCAACACCCGCTCCAAGGCGATGCAGTGGTCGGTGGAGCAGAAGGCCTTCGTCGAGGCGGGCGGCAACAACCGCGGCTATTTCGACTTCCGCGCCGACAACCTGTTCCACGAGGCGCGGGGCGAGCTCTTCGCGCTGCACGGGGTGCTGCAGGCGGTGCGCCAGGACTTCGCGCGGACCATCGAGGTCTCGGACCTGCGCCAGGTCTGGGACCGGATGGAGGCGCATATCGCCGAGGGCGTGCGGATGAACCCCTCGATCGTGGCCAACGGGCGCGAGGACGGCACCATCACCCCCGACCACCTGGCGGTGATGGGCGAGAAGCTGCTGCGCGCCCGCGCCAACATGGTCGAACTGCGCGACATCCTCGACCGCTGAGCCAGGCCCGGCGGGCCGACCGGCGAGCCAGGTCCCGGGGGGCCGACCGGCGAACCAGGTCCCGGGGGCGGGCGCTCGACCCCGCCCGCCGACTCGGGCAGGATGCCGCCCGGGCCCTCGCGCGTGCGGGGGGCCGCGTCGGGCGGGTCCGCCCGTGTCCGCAGGCGTGTCGGAGGGCGGATCGGAAATGGCGAGCACCGAGGCCGGGCCGCGGCGGGGCCGCAGCGTGCGCGGGGCGAAGATCTCGGTCGCCTCCTCCTTCCTGCTGCTGAGCGCGATCGCCCTGCACGGCATGACCCAGGGCATGGGCGAGGAGCTGGGCCCCGACGCCCGCATGGCCCGCTGGATCGAGGATCTGGCCGCCCGCACCGATCCCGACGCCGCCGCCCGCCTCGCGCCCGACGAGATCCGCCGCCGCTTCCGCGAGCGGGTGGCGCAGTGCACCGGCGTGGCGGCCAGCACCTGGCCCGAGCATCTCGACGACATGCCCGGCAGCGCGCTGCTGCGCCACGGGTCGGAGACCACGCCCTCGCTGACGGTGGATTTCACGGCGCTGCGCCGCGGAGGCCTTACGGGCGAGTTCATCCGGCGCGGGCAGGGCTCCCGGATCGCGCCCGAGCGCGCCGAGAAGATCCTCGCCGCCGGCCTGCTGGGCGTGTTCGAGCCCGGCAGCCCCTGTCCCCCCTCCGCCGACTGAGCCGCGCAGGGGCCGACGCTCCCGGAGGCCGCCGCCCCGGCCGGGGCCGCCCACCCCTCGCCGCCTGCACCCGCCGCCGCTCGCCCGCCTCGAGGCCCGCCCCTGGCGCGTGCGCGCCCCGGGCCTGACCCGGGGCCTCTCCACCGCCCGCCGTCGGACGGGACCGGCGAGGCGGCTTGCTCAGCCGCCTCTCGACCGCGCGCGGACGCCTGTCGCCCGATCTCCCGACGAAGATCCGAGACCCAGAAACGGCGACGGCCGGGCGCGGGGCCCGGCCGATCCGCTCGTCTTCAGGGCCCGCGCCCGCGGGGGCGCCGACCGTTTCCGTCCTTGCGGGCCGCGTCCTGCGCTCAGGCGCCCCAGGTGCGCACCGGACCGCAGTCCATGTGCACGAAGTTGGACCGCGAGTAACGTCCGACGCCGCCGGCGCCCAGGCTCTCGGCCGCGCCGGCGATCTGGCGGACCGAGCGGTTCTTGAGCTTCACGTCCACGGCCATCGCGCGGGTGTGGTAGCTGTTGCGCGCCACGCCCGAGGAGCGCTGGCGCATCGCCGCGTTGGTCTGCGGCGAGCGGTAGCCCGACACCACCTCGAACGGCTCGTCGACGTCCAGCCGGGCATGCGCCGCGGCCAGCACGTCCAGCGCGCGCTCGTGATAGGGTTTCACCAGGTCGGCGCGCCAGTCCCGCAGGATGCCGCTGATTTCCTGGAGGGCCTCGGGCACGTATTCGCCGTCGATCCAGTACACCGCGTCGAGCTGCTCCTGCAGCCGCGAGTTGACGAACCGGATGCGTCGGAACGCGCCCTTGCCGGAGTTGATCGACGGCGCTGCGAGGGCCTGCCCGCCCATGCCTGCCGCGACGAGCCCGCCTGCGAGACCCATGAGGGCCGCACGACGGGACATACGCCCGTAATCGGTCGGTTTCACTGTCTGTCGCCTCGTTCGTCCTTGCCGATGTTTCTCGGCGGTTTTTGGTGGACGCCGGAACTATGACACAGCGGGGCGGAGGGAAAAAGTGGCAGATTCGCAGCGGTTTCCGCCTGCGGCGCCCTGAAATCGGCGCCTGTTGCAGGGTGAAACGACGCCCTGCCTGCCGGTCGGGCAGGGCACCGCGGCATGGAGCGCGGCGCCGCCAGCCGGCGGCCCGCCCCGGTCGGGCCCTGCATCTGCGGCGGATTTCACACGCCCTTGGTCCTGCGCAACGATCTTCGCCGGCGCCGCCTCGTCCGGTCGGGACGTTCGCGCTATGGTCTCCCAAAGCGGATCCCTGTGTCAGAGGCGCCACTATGTCGTTCAAGTTCCACATTGCCGCCGCATTCGCCCTCGGCGGCCTCGCCGGCGGCGCGTCGCTGCTGGCCGCCGGTCCGGCCGCCGCGCAGGCCATGGGCCTGACCGCGGCGCCGACCGAGCCCACGTCCTCCTCTTCTTCCTCCTCCTCGGCGTCCGTCCCCGCGACGGCTGAGGCCCCGACCTCCTCCTCGATGTCGCTCCCCGCGCCTGCGGCCTCGCCGGCCGCGGTCCCGTCCGCCGAGACCCCCGCCACGCCGCTGCAGGCCGCGATCCTCCGCGCCGCGGCGAACGACGCCGAGGCGCTGGCCTGGTACCAGGCGCGCGACGGGCGCCCGGCCTGGGACGTGACCGGCGGCGCGATGGACGCGCAGGCGCTGCTCGCGCGGCTCGACGCGGCCGAGAGCCATGCGCTGCCCGCCGCCGCCTATTCGCCCGCCGCCCTGCGCGCCCGGGTGCAGGGCGCGGGCGACGGCCAAGCCCATCCCGAGGACCTCGCCCAGCTCGAGCTCGACCTGACCCGGGCGCTGGTGCGCTATGCGGGCGACATGGCCGCGGGCGCGCTGAAGCCGAGCCGCGTCGATTCCGAGATCCACCTGTTCCCCGAGCGGCCGCAGACGCCGACGATCCTGACCTCGGCCGCGGCCTCGCCGGAGCTGGGCGGCTGGCTCGACGCGCTGGCCCCGCGCGATCCCGGCTACGACGCGCTGCGCGAGGTCTACGCCCGCCTGCAGCGCGAGGCCGAGGCCGGCGGCTGGCGCGCCACCCTCTCCGAGGGCGGGACCCTGCGCCTCGGCGACGCCGGCCCCCGGGTGACGCAGCTTCGCGCGCGGCTCGCCGAACTGGGCGAGGCCGCGCCCGCCACCGCGCAGCCCGAGCTCTACGACGCAGGCCTCGAGCAGGCGGTGATGGGCTTCCAGCGCCGCCACGGGCTGAACGACGACGGCATCGCCGGCTCGCGGACCTTCGCGGCGCTCGGCGCCGACGTGGGCTTCCGCATCCGCCAGGTGGCGGTGAACCTCGAGCGGATGCGCTGGGCGCCCGACGACCTCGGGCGCAGGTACATCGTGGTCAACCAGCCCGACTACCGCATGCGCCTCTACGAGGACGGCGCGCTGATCCACGAGACCCGCGTGGTCATCGGCCAGAAGCGCCACCGCACGCCCGAGTTCATCGACATGATGGACCACATGGTGATCAACCCGTCGTGGAACGTGCCCCGCTCGATCGCCACGAACGAGATCCTGCCGGCGCTGCGCAAGGATCCCGACTACCTGGCCAAGCAGAACATGCAGCTGATCGCGACCGACGGCGGCCCGGTGCCGGCGGACCCGGCCTTCCACGACTGGGAGCAGTATTCCAAGGGCTACTTCCCCTACCGGGTGAAGCAGGCGCCGGGCGACCACAACGCGCTGGGGAAGGTGAAGTTCATGTTCCCCAACCAGTTCTCGATCTACCTGCACGACACGCCCTCGAAGAGCCTGTTCAAGCGCGACGCGCGGGCCTTCTCCCACGGCTGCGTGCGGGTCGAGAACCCGTTCGAGCTGGCCTACATCCTGCTCGCGCCGCAGTACGACGACCCGCAGGCGGCCTTCCACTCGATCCTCGACTCGGGGCGCGAGCGCTGGGTGAACCTCGACGAGCCGGTGCGGGTGAACCTCACCTACCGCACCGCCTGGGTGGACGAGACGGGGATCGCCCAGTTCCGCGAGGACGTCTACGGCCGCGACGAGGCGGTGTGGGCCGCGCTCGAGGAGAAGGGCCTGGCCCCGGCCCTCTGAGCCGCGGCAACGCCTGAGACCAGGGCCGCTCCCCCGGGGGGCGGCCCTTCCGCTTTCAGGCGCGCGCGCCGGCCGGCGCGGGGTCGGGAGCGGCTCTCGCCGTCCCTTCGGGCCGGCATCGCCCGCCCGCCGACCCCGTCGCGATCCCGCCGGCAGCGGGGTCGGCGGGCGGGCGTCCCGGCCGCGCAGCGGACGGCAGAGCCGCCCCCGACCCCGCCCGTCCGGGCGCAGGCCGCCCCCCCAGTCTCCCCCAGTCTCCCCCAGGGCCGCTTCGAGGGCCCGCGGGGGCTGGGCGCCGTCGCGCCCGCCCGCTAATCAGGGGCCGCCGGACCCGCCCGCAGGGCGGGGAGCCGGTCCGATCCCGCCCGCCGCAAGGGGAGAGCCCATGACCGCCCACCGCCTCGCCGATCTCGCCGCCGCCCTGGGGCTGGAGCATGCCGGCGACGGCGACCTGCTGGTGCAGCGCCCGGCGCCGCCCGCGCAGGCGGGACCGGACGAGCTCGCCGTGGCGATGGACCCGAAGTTCCTCGGTGACCTCGCCGGGGGCCGGGCCCGGGCGGCGGTGCTGCCGGCCGGGGCCGACTGGCAGGGGCTGGGCCTCGCCGGCGCGATCTTCGCCCCCCGGGCGCGCTACGCCATGGCCGGGCTCACCGCGCGCTTCCAGCACCCGGTCGAGGCGCCGGCGGGGGTGCACCCCTCGGCCATCGTCGACCCCTCGGCGCAGATCGGCCCGGGCGCCTCGATCGGGCCCTTCGTGGTGATCGGCCGCGACGTGGTCGTCGGCGCCCGCGCCCGCATCCTCTCCCACGTCTCCATCGGCCCGGAGGCCGCGATCGGCGACGACGCGCTGCTGATGGAGGGCGTGCGCATCGGCGCCCGCACCCGCATCGGCCACCGCTTCGTCGCCCATCCCAACGCCGTGGCCGGCGCCGACGGCTTCAGCTTCGTCACCCCCGAGCCCGGCGCGGTCGAGGCCGCCAAGGCCCGGGGCGCCTCGGACGTGTTCGGCTCGGCCGCCACGGTCTATGCGCGCATCCACTCGCTGGGCTCGGTCCGGGTGGGCGACGACGTCGAGCTGGGCGCCGGCGCCTGCCTCGACCGCGGCACGCTGAAGGACACCACCATCGGCAACGGCACCAAGATCGACAACCTGGTGCAGGTCGGCCACAACGTCTCGGTCGGCGAGCACTGCCTGCTCTGCGCCCATGTCGGCATCGCCGGCTCGGCGGTGATCCAGGACCGGGTGGTGCTGGGGGGCAAGGCCGGCATCGCCGACCACCTGACCATCGGGCATGACAGCGTCGTCGCCGGCGGCTCGGGCGTGGGGGCCAACGTGCCGCCGCGCTCGGTGATGATCGGCTCGCCGGCGATCAAGCGCGACGAGTTCAACCGCATGTGGATGGCCATGCGCCGCCTGCCGCGCGCCATGGACAAGCTGCGCGAGCTGACCGGCGGCCTGCGCTGAACCGCCCGCGACGGCTTGGCGCCCCCTCTTGCGGCCGGCGCGATTCCGCCTTTTCTGACCCGGGCCGAGACGCTAACACGTCCCTCGGGCGGGACCGTCGCCAAGCGTCGGCCCCGGGATTGGACCGATCCGTGGGAGGTCGAGATGACCGATGCCGCCGCAGCCGCCGCCGACGAGCAGGACGCCGTGACCGCCGAGGTCATCCGCATCGTCGCCGATCAGGCGGTGCTGGAGCCCGCCGAGGTGAAGCTCTCCTCCACGCCCGAGGACCTGGGGATCGACAGCCTGGGCCTGGTCGAGGCGGTCTTCGCCATCGAGGAGGCCTTCGACATCTCGATCCCGTTCAACGCCAACGACCCCGCGCAGAGCGAGTTCGAGATCGAGAACGTCGCCGCCATCGTCGCGGGCGTGAAGCGCCTGATCGCCGAGCAGAAGAGCTGACCCGGTGAGCGCGCCCTCCGCCGCCCGCCGCGTGGTCGTCACGGGGGCGGGCGTGGTCTCGGCCCTCGGCCTCGACGCGCCCGCGCACTGGGCGGCGCTGAAGGCCGGGGTCTGCGCCATCGGCGAGCTGGAGCTGCGCGACCTCGACCGGCTGACCGCCCGCATCGGCGCCCAGGCCCGCGGCTTCGTGGCCGAGGCGCGGTTCGAGCGCGCCCAGCTCTCCCTCTACGACCGCCACACCCAGTTCGCCCTGACCGCCGCGGCCGAGGCCTGGGCCCAGGCCGCCCCCGGCCTGAGCGAGGACGAGGCCCTGCGCGCGGCCGTGGTGATCGGCACGGCGCTGCCCGGCATGCAGACCTTCGACGACAGCTATCGCGCCGTCTTCGAGGAGGGGAAGAGCCGCGTGCATCCCTTCGTGGTTCCGCGCCTGATGGTCTCGGCGCCGGCCTCGCACATCTCGATGACCCTGGGTCTGAAGGGGCCGGCCTTCTCGGTCTCCACCGCCTGCGCCTCGGCCAACCACGCCATCGGCCAGGCCTTTCACCTGGTGCGCTCGGGCGCGGCCGAGATCGCGGTGGCGGGCGGGGCGGAGGCGCCGCTGACCTTCGGCGCGATGAAGGCCTGGGAGGGCCTGCGGGTGATGACCCGCGACGTCTGCCGCCCGTTCTCGAAGGGCCGCGCCGGCATGGCCATCGGCGAGGGCGCCGGCGTCTTCGTGCTCGAGAGCCGGGAGCGGGCGGAGGCCCGCGGCGCCCCCATCCTCGCCGAGCTCGCCGGCTTCGGCATGTCGGCGGATGCGGGCGACATCGTGCAGCCCTCCGCCGACGGGGCGGCGCGGGCGATGCGCGCGGCCCTCGCCGACGGCGGGCTCGCGCCCGAGGAGATCGTCTACGTCAACGCCCACGGCACCGGCACCGCCGCCAACGACCGCACCGAGACGGCGGCCCTGCGCGCGGTCTTCGGCGCCCATGCCGACGCGCTCTCGGTCTCCTCGACCAAGTCGATGCACGGCCACGCGCTGGGGGCGGCCGGCGCGCTGGAGTTCGCGGCCGTCCTCGGCGCGCTGGCCGAGGGGGTGATCCCGCCCACGGTCAACCACCTCGAGGCCGACCCCGAGTGCGACCTCGACGTGACCCCCAACACGGCGCGCCTGCGCGAGGTCCCCGCCGCGATCTCCAACGCCTTCGCCTTCGGCGGCCTGAACGCGGTCCTCGCCCTGCGCCGGGCCTGAGCGGCCCCGTCGCCGCCCCGCGCCCTCCGCAGGTCCAGCGCAGCGCCCCACCCCTCGCGTGTCCCGGGCTTGACCCGGGACCTCGCGCGGCCCGTCGCCGGGGCAGGGGCCGGCTCGCGCCCCCCCGCGAAACGCAAACGGGCCGCTCCTGGCGGAGCGGCCCGTGGCGTCCTGCCGGAAGGCGGGAGGATCAGTTGGCGGCGAGGGCGTTGTAGGCGGCGGTGAAGCCCGACAGCGAGATGTCGATGTCGTACTGCTGGCCGCCCTGGCCCTGGGGCACGACGAAGCCGAACTTCGCCACCGCCCCCTTCTTCAGGGCCGAGACCATCGCGTTGGGCAGCGGCTCGCGCATCAGGCAGCCCTCGGAGAGGCAGATCGAGAACTGGCCGCGCTGCGCCTCGGAACTGTCGATCTGCAGGCTCAGCCCTTCGCGCAGGAACACGCCGAGGGGGACGCGGACGTCCATCACCGCCTCGACCGTGCCCTGCTGGGTCTGCTGCGGCTCGATCTTGCGGATCGACAGCTCCATCACCTCGCGGCGGTCGGCGTTGTAGCCGAGCTGGCGCATGATGCAGGGCGGGTTGCCGTCGAGGCACAGGATCGTCCAGTCGCCATGGGTGGCGACCACCTGCGGCTGCGGCCCGGCCGGGCGCTGCTGCTGGGGCTGGGGCTGGGCCTGGGGGGCGGCGGGCGCCTGGGCGGGGGCCTCGGCCGCCGGGGCGGGGGCCTGGGCGGGCGCCTCGGCCGCGGGGGCGGGCTGCTGTGCGGGGGCCTGGGCGGGGTCGCTCGTTCCGCTCGGCGCCTGCTGGCCGCTCGGCGCCTGCTGGCCGGTCTGGGCCTGCTGGGCGAGCGCGGGGACCGCGGCTCCGGCCAGCAGCGCGGCGAGCGCCGCGAGGCGGAGGGAAGAGCGGACGTGGGTTCTCGGCATGTCGATTCCTGTGCGCTTCGGGCTCGGTCTCCGCGGCGCGGGACCGCCCGCCGGGGTCCGGATCTGCTCCGGAACGGGGCGGCGCGGTCCGGCCGCGGCTCGGCTCGGTCCCGGGTTCTCGCCGCCGCGAAAGGCGAAATCAAGGCCCGGACCCGGGGAGGCGGCGAGACCTCTCCCAAAAATGAAAAGGACGCCCTCCCAAGCGTCCTTTTCCCGCATGCGCGGCGTTCTTTGGTGGTCCGCTCCCCATCTCGCCCGGTGACCGGGTTCTCGGCGAGGGCGGACCTTGCAGGTCCCTGTCGGACTGGCCGTGCCAATCGCAAGGGGGACGCTACGGTGAGTCGCAGGGGGGGTCAAGCCCCATCCATGGCGGAAATGCGACAGCCCGAATCCGTCAGCTTGCCGTAGCGCCGGCGCGGCGTCGCCGGGGCCCGGCGAGGCAGGCGACGAGCAGGATCGCGCCGGAGACCACCGCGATCATCCCCGCCGCGCTGACCGCGTCGGCGCGGCCGAACCAGCCGGGTCCGTAGCCCGCCAGCACGTAGCCCGCGAGGGCGGAGACGGCGGCGAAGAGGAGGCTCCAGGCCACCTGCCGGCCGAGGCGGTCGGTCATCAGCCGCGCCGCCGCGGGGGGGCAGACGAACATGGCGATGACGATGATCGAGCCGACCGCGTCGAAGGCCGCCACCGCCGCCACCGCCGTCGCCACCGCCAGCCCCGTCCCGATCAGCCCCGTCGGCAGACCGATGGCGGAGGCATGGCCGGGATCGAAGGTGGTCAGCGCCAGCTCCTTCCAGAACAGCCGGGTCAGCAGGGCGATGGCCGCGAGCACCACCGCCAGCCGCGGCGCGGCCTCCGGCAGGCCCGCCAGCGCGGCGGGATCGAGGACCGATCCCCAGCCCGTCGCGTCGAACCAGATCAGCGACTCCAGGTTGCCGTAAAGCGCATGCTGCACGTCGAGATGCACCGAGGAGGCGTCCGAGCGCTCCAGCAGCAGGACGCCCGCGGCGAAGAGGGCGGTGAACACCACCCCCATCGCCGCCCCGCTCTCGATCCGGCCGAGGCGGCGGACCGCCTCGATCAGGGCGACGGCGACCACGGCGGCGGCGCCCGCGCCCAGCAGCATCGGCCAGGCGGCGACCGTGCCGGTGACCAGGAAGGCCAGCACGATGCCCGGCAGCGCCACATGGCTGATCGCGTCCCCGATCAGCGCCTGCCGGCGCAGCAGCAGGAAGTTGCCCGGCAGCGCGCAGGCGAGCGAGGCGAGCAGCCCCACCAGCATCGGCGGCAGCGAGATCATCACGAACTCGGGCGAGAGGATCTCCTCGATCATGCCGCGGCCTCCGGGCGGGGCAGGCCGCGGTCGATCTCGGCGATCTGGTCGGGGGTGAGGCTCTCGGAGATCGGGGTCAGGCCGTCGTAGCGCTCGGCCACGCCCGCCTCGGGCAGGAGGCGGCGGGCGAGGCTCCAGCGGGCCTCGTCGAGGGCGGCGGCGGCGGCGGCGGCGCGGCCGGGGTCGGTCATCGCCCCGTCGGCGCGGATCCAGCCGCGGGAGAGGAGCAGGCGCAGGGTCAGGCGGTCGTAGACCGCCTCGCCGCGGGCCAGCGCCAGCAGGCCCTGGCGCAGGTGCACCCGCGCCTCCAGCCGCCGCCGGCGCAGGAGGGCCGCGAGCACCCCGCGCCGGGGCGAGACCAGGAAGGAGACGGCGAAGATCGCGAAGGCGACCAGCACGATGATCGGCCCGGTGGGCAGGCGCGCCTCGATCGAGGAGATCGCAGCCCCGGCGTAGCCCGAGATCCCGCCGATGGCGGTGGCGAGCAGCGTCAGGGTCGAGACCCGGTCGGTCCAGAACCGCGCCGCGACCGGGGGGATGATCAGGAGGGCCACGATCAGCACCAGGCCCACGATCTTGAGCCCCACCACCGTCACCAGCAGCGCCACGCCCATCATCGCGAGGTCGGTGCGCCAGACGCCGACGCCCGTCGCCTCGGCATGTTCGGGATCGAAGGCGACGAGCGTCATCGGCCGGCGCAGCACGAAGACCAGGGCGGCCGCCGCCGCGCCCGCGGCGGCGATGACCATCGCCTCGGACTGCAGCATCCCGGCGGTGGAGCCCAGCAGGAACCCCTCCAGCCCCGCCGCCTTGCCCGCCGGCACGGTCTGGATCACCGTCAGCAGCACGATCCCCAGCCCGAAGGAGACCGAGAGCACCGCCCCGATCGCCGCATCCTCGGCGAGCCGGGTCGCCCGCGTGATCCAGGAGACGAGCGCGAGGCCGAGGCCGGCGGAGATCGCCGAACCCAGCATCAGCCCGGGCAGGAACCGCCCGTCGCCCCCGAAGGCGACCATCACGAGGAAGGCCGCGGCGACGCCGGGCAGGGTGGCGTGGCTGGCGGCGTCGGAGACCAGCGCCCGCTTGCGCAGGAACAGGAACGCCCCCGCCCCCCCGGCGGCGAGCCCCAGCATCCCCGCGCCCAGCGCCACGAGGGAGGCGTTCCAGCCGCCCTGCAGCGTCAGCGCGGCGAAAAGGGCGGGGAGCGTCTCCATCTCAGCCCGCGGCGGCGAGGCCGGCGGTGGCGAGCCGCCCGCCGTAGGCGGCCTGCAGGTTCGCCTCGGTGAAGGCCTCGGCCACCGTCCCCTCGGCGATGCGCGTGCCGTTGAGCAGGAGGACGCGGTCGAAATAGTCGGCGACGGTCGACAGGTCGTGATGCACGCAGGCGACCGTGCGGCCCGCGTCGCGCAGGGACTGCAGGACCGAGACCAGCACCTTTTCGGTCGCCGCGTCCACGCCGGCGAAGGGCTCGTCGAGCAGGTAGAGGTCGGCGTCCTGCGCCAGCGCGCGGGCGAGGAACACCCGCTGCTGCTGGCCGCCGGAGAGCTGGCCGATCTGGCGCTCGGCGAAGGCCTCCATGCCGACGCGGGCGAGGCAGGCGCGCGCCGTCTCGCGGTGGCGGCGGGAGGGGAGGCGGAAGAGGCCGATGCGCGAATAGAGGCCCATCATCACCACGTCCTCGGCCAGCGCGGGGAAATCCCAGTCGACGCTGGCCCGCTGGGGCACGTAGGCGACCCGGTCGCGGGCCCGGGCGAAGGGCCGCCCGAAGACCGTCGCCTCGCCCGCCACCTTGGGGATCACGCCCAGCGCGCCCTTGAGGAAGGTGGACTTGCCCGCGCCGTTGGGCCCGACGATGGCGGTCATCGAGCCGGCGGGCAGGGTCGCGTCGACGCCGAAGATCGCGGGCTTGCCGCCATAGGCGACGGTCAGCCCGCGCACGCAGAGCGGCGCGTCGGCGGGCGCGCCCGGGGCGGGCGTCGCGCCCGCGCCGCGCTCCGGCCCCTGCGCGCGGGGCGGGCGGGCGCTGTCGGGCAGGGGCCGCGCGAGGCCCGGGCGGGGGAGGTTCGGGCGGGGGTCGAGCCGCTTCATCGCTCAGAGCCCCGCCGACAGCCGGCCGTCCATGCCGCGGTCGGGGGCCTGGCCCCCCAGCGCCCGCGCGACGGCGGTGACGTTGTGGTCGATCATGCCGGGGTAGGTCCCCTCGTAGGTTCCGGGCGGGCCCATGGCGTCGGAATAGAGCTCGGCCCCCACCGAGGCCTCGTGGCCCCGGGCGCGGGCGCCCTCGATCAGGGCGCGGACGTTGCGCTCGGGCACCGAGCTTTCCACGAAGACCGCGGGGATCGAGCGGGCGGCGAGCACGCCCACCAGCTCCTCGATCCGGGCGAGGCCGGCCTCGGATTCGGTGGAGATGCCCTGGATGCCCATCACCTCGAACCCGTAGGCGCGGCCGAAATAGCGGAAGGCGTCGTGGGCGGAGACCAGCGCCCGCCGTTCCTGCGGAACGGTCGCAAGCACCTCGCGGGCGTAGGCGTCGAGCCGGGCGAGGGTCGCGGACGTCGCCTCGGCGCCGGCGGCATAGGCCTCGGCCCCCTCGGGGTCGAGTTCGGCGAGGCTCGCCTGCAGCACCGGGACCAGGCGGGACCACAGGGCGGGGTCCATCCACACATGCGGATCCCAGCGGCCGGCGTAATCCTCCGAGCCCAGGCGCAGGTCCTCGGGGATCGCGGCCTCGGCGGCGGCGAGCACCGGGCGACGTTCGCCGAGCTGGGCCAGGAACTCCTCCATCTGCGCCTCGAGGTAGAGGCCGTTGGCGAGCACCAGGTCGGCGCGGGTCATCTTCACGATGTCGGTGCGGGTCTGGCGATAGGCGTGCGGGTCGACGCCGGGGCCCATCAGGGCCGAGACCTCGGCCCGCTCCCCCCCGATCATCCGCGCGAGGTCGGCGATCATCGAGGTGGTGGCGACCACCTGCAGCGGCGTCGCGGCGCGGGCGGCGCGGGGCAGGGCGGCGGCGAGGGGCAGGGCGGCGAGGCCCGCGAGCAGCGAGCGGCGCGAGGGCGGGGTCGTCGGCAGGGGCATGCGGAGGCGGGACCTTGGCCGGTGCAATTGAGAAGCGTTCGCAATCTAGATGGCGCCCCTGCGTCTTCCGTCAAGGGGATTCCGTCGGACCGCGATCAATTCGGGGCGCGGCGGGCGCCGGCGCCTGCCGCGCAGGCGCGGCCCCCCGCAGGGCGCCGTCGAAACGGGCGGCAGGCGGCCCCGCATCGGGCCCGGCGGGGGCCTTCCGACGGAGCGGGAAACGGCGGCGCCCGGACCTCCGGCATCATCCACGCATGGTTGACGACTCGGTCCCGGGGGCGCGAAACCGGAGATGAACGCGGCGGCGCCGCGCGCGCCCGGGGAGGGGCGCGGCGGGGCCGGCGCGCGCAGGCGCCCGCCGTGCAGGGCCTGCGCGACAGAAGGGGGAGAGAGGCGCACCCGACCGGCCGTCCCGGCCTGCGGTCCCCGCAGGCCCCCGCGCGGGTCCGCAGGCGCCGCCCGCCCCGGCCCTGCCGCCGGCCCGCCGCCCGGCGTCCGGGCGCGATGGGAGCGCGGCGAGGGAGGCGAGCATGATCGGCGAGATCAACCCCGACAGCGTCGAACACGTGATCGAGGCGGCGACCGACCGTCCGACCGGCGGCGACGACCAGCTGACGATGACCGGACCCGGAAAGCTGAACGCCAGGGGCGGGGACGACGTGGTCCACGGCTCCGCGGGGCGCGACGAGATCAGGGGCGCGGCGGGGGCCGACACGCTCTCCGGCCGCGACGGTCGGGACGAGATCTCGGGCGGGGCCGGCGACGACCTCGTCTACGGCGGGACCGGCGACGACGTGGTGCGCGGAAACGGGGGGGACGACATCCTCTACGGCGCGGACGCGGGGCTGAACTTCGCCGACAGCGGCGACGACCGGCTGCTGGGCGGAGGCGGCGACGACCTGCTCTTCGGCGGCGACGGCGACGACGTGCTGCTCGGCGGCAAGGGCGCCGACGAGCTCGCGGGCGGCGAGGGCGACGACGTGGTCAAGGGCCAGGGCGGCCGGGACCGGCTCTACGCCGGCGCGGACAAGGACGTGCTGTTCGGCGGCGGGGGACGGGACCTGTTCCACTTCTCCGAGCTCTCCAGCGGCCGCAACCTGGTGCGCGACTGGAAGGACGGCGCCGACCGTTTCCAGATCGACTTCGAGGGCGTGGGCTTCGACGACCTGCAGTTCGACCGCAAGGGCGACAAGACCCGGGTCGAGATCGGCGAGACCGGCGTCGCCTTCCTCGTCGACGGGGCGAGGCCGGGGGCGTTCGACGCCTCGGACTTCCTGTTCTCGGAGGGCTGAGGGGTCGCGGCCGCGCGCCCTGCTGACAAGCGGGCCCGGGCGGGCGATGCTGGGAGCATGACGCATGCCGCCCGCCTCGCCCGGACCCTCGCCTGAATGCCGCCCCGCGCGCCCTGGCCGCCGCGCCATGCCGTGATCTCGGGCGGCTCCTCGGGCATCGGGCTCGCGATGGCGCAGGCGCTGGCGGGGGAGGGGACGCGGCTGACCCTTCTCGCCCGCGATCCGCAGCGGCTGGAGGCGGCGGCGGCGGCGATCCGGGCCGCCGCCCCGGGGGCCGAGGTCGCGGCCCGCCCCTGCGACATGCGCGACGCGCACGCCGCGGCGCAGGCGGTGGCGGAGGCCGAGGAACGGACCCCCCTCGACCTGGTCGTGGCCTGCGCGGGGGCGGTGCGGGCGGGGAGCTTCGCCGAGCTCCCGCCCGAGACCCATCGCGAGCTGATGGAGACCAACTATTTCGGCGCCCTCAACCTGCTGCGCCCGACGCTCGCGCCGATGCGGGCGCGGGGGGCGGGGCGGGCGCTGATCGTGGGCTCGGCGGCGGGGCTGGCGGGGTTCTGGGGCTATTCGGCCTATGCGCCGACCAAGTTCGCGCTGCGCGGCCTCGCCGAGGCGCTGCGGGCGGAATGCGCGCCCGACGGGGTCAGCGTCTCGATCGGGCATCCGCCGGACACCGAGACGCCCCAGCTCGCCGCCGAGCGGGCCGAGCGTCCGCCCCAGCTCGCCGCCATCGCCGGGACCGCGCCGGCCTGGGAGGCGCAGGCGGTGGCCGCGGCGCTGCTGCGGGGCGCGCGCCGGGGCCGGGCGGACGTGCCGGTGGGGACGGCGGCCTGGGCGCTGATGCGCCTCGCCCCCGCGGTGCGGCCCGCGGTGGACGCCTGGTTCGCCCGGGTCGCGGCGCGGGCGGGGCGGGGCTAGGCCCGCGCCCCCGGCCCTCCGGCGCCCCTCATTCCTCCGGCGCCACCGCGCGCTTGTAGAGGTGCCAGGTCGCGTGCCCCAGCACCGGCAGCGTCACCAGCAGGCCGAGGAAGCCCGCCAGGATCGAGACCATCATCAGCGCCGTCACCGTCAGCCCCCAGCCGATCATCGGCGCGGGCGAGGTGGAGACCGCCTTCACCGAGGTGATGATCGCGGTGATGAAGTCGCGGTCCCGCTCCAGCAGCAGCGGGATCGCCACCACGGTCACCGAGAACAGCACGATGGCCAGGAACCCTCCCACCAGCGTGCCCACGGCGAGGAAGGTCAGCCCCTCGGTGGTGGTGAACACCAGCTCCAGGAACGCCCCGAAGTCGGAGAAGGACATGTTCTGCATGGTCAGCACCATGATGGTGCGGATCTGGTAGAACCACACGAAGCAGATGAAGAGCGTGACGAAGGCCATCCAGCCGAGCTCGCGCTTGCGCTGCTCGAAGACCACGCCCAGGACCGAGGCCCAGTCGAGCCGCTGGCCCGCCGCGAGCCGGCGGGAGACGTCGTAGAGCCCCACCGCCACGAACGGCCCCATCAGCGGGAAGGCCAGCGCCAGCGGCAGCATCAGCCAGGGGGCCTGCGCCCAGCTCAGCAGCAGCCACATGACCCAGCCGCCGACGAAGTAGACGCCCCCGAAGAACAGGCCGAAGCGCGGCGCGCGACGGAAGTCGGAGACGCCGGCGCGGAACGCCTCGCCGAGGTCGTCGTAGCCGATGGGCCGCACCTGCGGCATCGGCCGGGGCCGGATCGTGGCCTGAGTCATGGGTCTGCCTCCCGCTGCCCGGGGCCGTCCTCGCCGCGGCCCTGCGGCCCGATCATGCCGCAGGCCGCGGGCGGGCGAAAGCGGCCTCGGGTGATCTTGCGTCAACCAGACTTGCGCGCCCCCCCCGCCGACCCATCTGCCTGATCGGAGCGGCGATCCGGCGATGCTTCGCGTCGGGGGCGGCGCGCAGCTCCTTGCAACGATGTTGAAGGAGCGACGTCAGAATGGCGAGAAACTGGACCTTTTCGGGAAGCGGTCGGGACGACGATTTCGACGGGACCGACGGGCGCGACGTGGCCCGCGGCCGCGGCGGCGACGACCGGCTGGAGGGCGACGACGGCGACGACCTGCTGGTCGGCGGCAAGGGCCGCGACCGGCTGGAAGGCGACGACGGCGACGACGTGCTGCGCGGCGGCGCCGGCGCCGACCGGCTCGAGGCCGGCGACGGCTTCGACCGCCTGTTCGGCGGCAAGGGCCGCGACCTCTTCGACGTCTCCGACGTGGACGACGACGACAAGGCCGTGATCATGGACTTCCAGCCCGGCAAGGACGTCATCGCGTTCGACGACGACGACGACGACGACGACGATGATGACGACGACGGGTTCGCGAACTTCGAGGACATGCTCGCCAGCGCCCGCCAGCGCGGCGACGACGTGGTGATCCGCACCGACGACGGCGGCACGGTGGTCATCAAGGACATCGAGCTCGACGCGCTCGACGCCGGCGACTTCCTGTTCAGCTGAGCGCACGCCCCCGCGGACCCGCCCCCGGGCGGGTCCGCTCCCCCTCGCGGATCCGCCTCAGAGGTAGGAGGCGAAGACCTCGGCCATCCGCCGCGGCGAGATGATCGGGGGCAGCAGGGTCAGCACCTTGCCGTCCGGCCCCACCAGGTAGACGAAGCTGCCGTGGGCGTAGACGGGCGAGCCGTCGGGCAGCTCGGCCACCTTCTCCATCTGCACCTGGAAGATGTCGCGGACCGCCTGCAGCTCGGCCTCCGAGCCGGTCAGGCCGACCAGCTTCTCGTGCCACTGGGGCAGCGCCTCGGCCAGCGCCTCGGGGGTGTCGCGGGCGGGGTCGATCGTGACCACCACCGGCGTCACCTCGAGCCCTGCGTCGAGCAGGATGTTCGTCGCCCCCGCGATGCGCGGCAGAACCACCGAGCAGATCGACTGGCAGGAGACGTAGCCGAAGAACAGCGCATAGGGCCTGCCGGCGAAATCCGCCTCGGTCACCTCGCGGCCGTGCTGGTCGGTCAGGCGGAACTGCGGCGCGATCTCGAAGGGCAGGGGCGCGCCCTCGGGCATCGCCGAGGCCTCCTCCCCGCGCACCGCCAGCCCCGCCTCGCGCAGCGCCTCAGCGGCGGCGCCGGGGGCGGCGTCCTCGGCCCGCGGCGCCGCGGCCGGGAGGGTCAGCGCCAGGGCCGCGGCCAGCGCCAGGGCGGCGGATATCGGGGTCATGGGAACCACTCTTCCAGGAAACGCGCGTCGGTCTCGAGCCCCAGGCCCAGCCAGCCGTCCCGCTCCACCAGCGCCTGCACGCGGGGATCCTTGCGGAACCACGGACCGGGGGCCGAGGCGAGATCGGGATAGCGCTCCTCCCAGGCCTGCGTCCAGCGGTCGGCCTTCACGAAGCCGTCCGCGTCGGCGGCGCGGATCAGCTGCAGCTGGAAGACGCGGGCGGGCGCGGTCTGCGGATCGCCGACCATCAGCCCGTCGACCTCCACCGCCTGCCCGCAGTAGGGCAGCAGGTCGCGCCCCGCGCCGGTGAACAGCGGCTGGCCGTTCTTCGCCGCCAGCACCAGGGCGCCGTCGGCCTCCCGCACCAGGCCCAGCTGGCGGCGGCCCGCGCCGCAATCGGCGGGGCAGTCGCCGGTCAGCTCGCACAGCACGTCGACCACCCGCGCCCGGAACCGCGCCTTCTCCTCGCCCGAGAGGCCCCAGGACTCGGCCTGGCTGCCGGCGGCGAAGGGCCCCTCCTGCGCCGCGGCGGGCAGGGCGGCGAGCCCGCCCAGCAGGACCGCGAGCGCGGCCGCGCGCGCCCGGACGCCGAAACGGCGGCGGGCGGGGCGCTCCGCCGACCGCCGGGCGGACCGCGCGCTCATTCCTTCGGCTCCGGGATCGCGAAGGGCGGGACCACGCCGTAGTCCTCGTGGCTGTGGTCGGGGGTGCCGTGGTTCGCCACCACCTGCTCGACGATGATGTAGGCGATGCCGTCGCGCCGGTGCAGGACGCCGTCGGCCACCACCCGGTCGGACTGGATCTCGAGCAGGGTGTCGCCCCCCGCCACGTCGTCCGAGCCCTGCCACTTCAGCACCATGTAGACCTCGCCGTCGTCGCCCAGCAGCCCCACCGGGATGCCCCCCGCCGCGCACCACATGGCGCAGGTGTGGTGGGCCGAGCCGACCACCGCGTCCGGCCCGCCCATCACGCCGGAGAGATAGCACCAGGTGTCGATGATCTCCCCCTCGACCTGCACCCGCTCCCCCGACGCGGCCGGCGCCGCCCCGGGGGCGGTCGGGGCCATGAGCCCGGCCGCCAGCGCCAGCGTGGCCGCCCAGGTCCCGACCGATCCTCTCGCGGCCATCGCCGCCTCCCTCGCCTGCGGGGCCCCGTCGACCCCTGCGTCACCCTAGCCCGGCCGCGCCCGGCCTGTCCTCACATGCTCGCGCGCCCCGCGCGAGGGACATGCTCGCGCGCCCGGCGCGAGGGGACATGCTCGCGCGCCCGGCGCGAGGGCCGCGGCGCCGCCGCGCGGGACGGGGGCTGCGAGTCGCGCTATACCTGCCGGCCGGCCGACAAGCTTGCATCCCGGAGACCCCCATGCCCGCCCCCACAGGCTTCGCCCCCCACTTCCGCTCCAGCCCCCTGACCGAGCCCTGGGAGCCGATCCTGTCGCGGATCGTGCCCGGCGAGGCGGTGCGTCTCGGCCTCGAGCTGCGCGAGGCGCATTGCAACGGCCGCGGCTTCGTCCACGGCGGGCTGATCGCGGCGCTGGCCGACAACGCCATGGGGCTGAGCTGCGCCCTGGTCGCGGGCGCGCTCGAGGCGCCGGGCGCGCCCCCGCCGGAGGCGCCGCGCCGGGGCTACCTGACCGTGGGCCTGACGGTCGACTACCTCGCCACCGGCCGCCCCGGGCAGTGGTTCGAGGTGCGCCCCCGGGTGATCCTCGTCGGCCGCCGCATGGCCTTCGCCGACGCGCTGATCGAGATCGACGGCAAGCCCGCCGCCCGCGCCTCGGCCAGCTTCCAGTCCGCCTGAGGGCGGTCGGCTTCCAGTCCGCCTGAGGCCGGCTGGCCTCCAGTCCGCCTGAGGCCGGCTGGCCTCCAGTCGGCCTGAAGGCTCAGTCGAGCGGGCGCAGGATCCGCCGGCTCTGGTAGTCGACCAGGAACCGCAGCGTCGCCTCGCCGTCCTGCTCGCAGGTGCGCGGCAGGCGGCTGAGCGGGACCGAGCGGCCGTCCCCCCGCAGCCCGCAGCAGCGCATCAGGTCGTGGGCGGCCTCGGCCCAGGCCGACAGCGCCTCGCCCTCGAAGGCGAAGGCGATGCGCCGGCCGGCCTGGTAGGGGTTGGCGAAGGAGACGCTGAGCGAGGGCGCCCCGCGCAGCTCGTCGGCGAAGAGGATCGTCGCCTCCGTGCGCCAGCGCCGCGCGTCCTGGCCGGTCCGCGGCAGGTCGAGCACCGCGTCGATGTCGAGCTCCCCCTGCGCCGGCGGGCGCAGGCGGTCCAGCTCCTGCGGGCTCCAGCGCATGCGGCCCGCCTCGGTCTCGAACACCGCGCGCAGGCGCCGGGTCTCGCGCGCGCCGTAGAAGACGAAGGCGTCGGCGTCGGCGTCGATCTCGGCGATCAGATAGGGCTCGCGCAGGGTGTAGCGGGGGTCCGAGCGCGAGGGATATTCGGTGACCGCGCAGGCCATCCCCAGCCGCGCCGCGCCGTCGCCCGAGGTCGAGACGATCTCCGGCCCGAAGCTGACCGCCATCGTCACCTCCTTCGGCGGCGCGGTCTGCGCCGCCGCCGAGGACGCAAGCGCCAGCGCCCCCAGCAGGGGAAGCGCGAGGGCGGAGGGCCGAGGACGTCGGGACAAGGCGGCCTCCAGCGGCGGCGGAGCGGGGGAGTGCCGCGCGATGACGGCCGGATGAACGGGGCGATGAAACAACCCGCCCCCGATCCCCGTCAACGCCGCAGGCCCCCCTGCGTCAGCGCGCCTCCGCTTGCGCGGCCGCGCGCCCCGCCGGCCGGCGGGGCCTCAGTCCTCGCGGAACTCCGCGATCAGCCCGTCGACGACGGCGCAGAGCGCCTCGTGGTCCTCGGCGCCGTCGCGGCGGGCCTGGGCGTAGGCGGCGCGCTGGCGGGCGGCCGAGTCGCCCTCGGCGGCGATGCGCCGGGCGTGCAGCAGCTCGGCCCGGCAGCCCAGCGTCTCGGCGTCGGGCAGGGTCAGCTCCAGGATCTCCTCCACCAGGTCGGCGAAGGGGGCGAGGCGCTGGCGGCCGTGGTCGACCAGCTTCGCCTCTGCGCCGTATCGCTGCGCCCGCCAGCGGTTTTCGTTGACCAGCGTCGCGGGATAGACCCGCCAGCGCTGGTTGCGCGTGCGCAGGCGCAGCAGGAAGCCCAGCAGCGACTGCCACACCGCCGCCACCGCGGCCGCGTCGCGCACGCGGCTGCAGACGTCCGTCACCCGCTGCTCCAGCGTCGGGAACTTGTCCGAGGGGCGCACGTCCCACCAGATCCGCGTCGCGTCCTCGATGCAGCCCGAGGCGACCAGGTGCTCGGTCAGCCGGCGGTATTCGGACCAGGAGGCGAGCGGGTCGGGCAGGCCGGTGCGGGGCAGGGCGTCGAAGACCGTCAGCCGGTAGGAGGCGAGGCCGGTGTCCTCCCCCTCCCAGAACGGCGAGGAGCAGCTCAGCGCCAGCAGGTGGGGGAGGAAGTAGGCGGCCTGGTTCATCAGGTCGATGCGCAGGTCGTCGTCCTCGATCCCCACGTGCACGTGGCAGCCGCAGATCAGCATCCGGCGGACCGGGTGGCCCAGGTCCTCGCGCAGGGCGTCGTAGCGGGCCTTGCGGGTGTGGGTCTGCTCGCGCCACCTCGCGAACGGGTGGGTGGAGGCGGCGATGGGGGCGTAGCCGAAGGCCTCGGCCGCCTCGGCCACCGCGCGGCGCAGGGCGGTCAGCTCCTCGATCGCCTCGGGAACGGAGGCATGGGGGCGGGTGCCGACCTCGACCTGGCATTGCAGGTATTCGGGCGTCACCCGCTCGCCGATCTTGTCGGAGCAGAGCTCCAGGAACCCCGGGTCGGGGGTGCGCACCAGGTCGCGCGTCTCGCGGTCGACGACGAGGTACTCCTCCTCGATGCCCAGCGTCAGGCTCGGCCGGTCCATGGCGCGTCTCCCTTGCCTCTCCCCGCGCCGGCGCCGGCGGTCGATCCGCCAACCCCCTGACCCGGCAGGCGCTATCCCGAAGATAGCGCCCCGGATCGGGGCGCCCAGCTCAGGCCTCCGCCGTCGGCCCCACGGTCAGCGCCAGCACCTTGGAGATCTGCATCATCGGCCGCCCGCTTTCGGCGTGCCAGATGTCGAAGGCGGTCTGGATGGCGCGCATCGCCTTCTTCGAGGTGGGGGCGCCCTCGATCACCCCTTCGCGGGTCAGCGCCGCCACCACGTCGGTCGACAGCACGAACCCGTCGACGCCGCGCCAGCGCAGCAGGTACATGCCGGTCAGCCCGCCCAGCCGGGCGCCGCGGGTCTTCAGCAGCTCCAGCAGCCCCACGTAGTCGGTCTTGGGCCAGTCGGCGAAGACATGGCCCGCGGGCTTCCTGCGCTCCTCCGACAGGGCGCAGAGAAAGGCCGCGTTCTCGCGGATCGCCTCCATGCGCATGCGGTTGCGGATCAGGTCGCGGTTGGCGGCGAGATCGTCGAGCGCGTCGTCGGACAGAAGCCGGATCTTCCAGGGGTCGAAGCCGTCGAAGGCGGTCTCGAAGGCGGGCCACTTGTCCTCGACCACCTTCCAGTTGAACCCGGCCGAGAACACCCGCTTGCCCATGTCCGAGAGCCATTGGCTGTCGGAGACCTTGTGCAGCGCCTCGGCGGTGGCGGGGTGGGGCAGTTCGGTCTCCACCGCCGCGTGGCCGCCCTTGCGTCGGCGCGCCATCTCCCACAGGTCCTTGAACGGGGTCATCGCCGCCTCCCTTCGCCCGGTGTCGGGTCGGCCGGCGTGCGCCGGCCGGTCGCCGGGGCCGTCCCCCTCGGCGCCCCCAGCAATCCCCGCCCCTCCGCCTCCTGTCCACCCCCGTTTTCCACCCCCGCCCGGCCCCGCGCCCCCCCGGAAGAGCCCCCCTCGCCGACCCACGCCCCGGCGCGACGCCGGCCAGCCCTCGCAAAGCGCCTGTTCTCCGGAGCCGTCTCTCGCGGATGCCGTAAAGAGCGACTCGGCCCCCGGGGTCAAGGATCGCGCAGCGACCCGCGCTTGCGCGGGCTCGTCCTTGACCCCGGGGGCCGAGTCGCTCAGGCATCCATCAGCGAGAGACGGCTCCGGAGAACGGGCGCGGGCTTGTTCTCTGGTGAGTCAGGAGCCCGCCGGAGGCTGCGACGCCCGCCGATCCCTCCTGCCCCTCCCACCGACGCGACCCAGCCAAGCCCGCCCGCAGGGCGCCTGTAGACCGCCCGCTCCTTCTAGAACGCCGGGAATTCCTTGCGCAGGTTCGCGAGGATCTGGTCGCGCGTCTGCCGGTAGGCGTCGAGCTTCTGCTCGCGGGTCTGCCCGATCCCGGTCGGGTCCAGGGTGGGCCAGTAGCGCACTTCGGTCGCGAACCAGCGGGTCTGGTCGAGCGCCGCGCGCTGGGCCGCCGGCGACAGGGCGACGATCAGCTCGTAGCTGTCGATCTGGTCGCCGCCCATCGCCAGGTCCTCGAAGCTGCGCACCTTGTGGGCGGTCAGCTCGACGCCGATCTCGGCGCAGGCGGCGACGGCGAACGGGTCCACGTCCATGTCGTGCTTGACGCCCGCCGACTGCACGAAGACCCGCGCGCCGTGCAGCTTCTTCATCATCCCCTCGGCCATGGGGGAGCGGACCGCGTTGTGATCGCAGCAGAACAGGATCGAGGCGGGAAGCTCGGCCACGCGCTCCCCCTCAGCCGCGGAAATGCAGGACGCAGACCAGCGTGAACAGGCGGCGTGCGGTGTCGGCGTCCACCCGGGCCTTGCCCTCCAGCCGCTCCTCGAGGATCCGCGCGCCCTCGTTGTGGATGCCGCGCCGGCCCATGTCGATCGCCTCGATCTGGCTGGGCGGCAGCTTCTTGACCGCGTCGTAGTAGCTTTCGCAGATCGCGAAATAGTCCTTGATGATCTGCCGGAACGGGCCCAGCGAGAGGTGGAACTCCGCCGCCGGCTCCCCCGCCTCGGTGCGGATGTCGAAGACCAGCCTGCGGTCCCGGATCGAGAGGTCGAGCCGGTAGGGCCCCGGGGGGACGCCCTCCTTCTCGACGTCGAAGGCGTTCTCCTCCAGCAGGTCGAAGATGGCGACCTTGCGCTCCTGCTCGACCTCGGGCGTGGGGGGCGCGAGGCCCGCCTCGTCCAGGGTGACCGCGACCAGGCGGCTCATTCCCCCGCCTCCTGGTTCAGCGCCGCGAGGCGCAGCCCGACCGAGAGCGCGTGCGCCTCCAGGCTTTCCGAGCGCGCCAGCGCCTCCGCCGCGGGCCCGACGGCGGCGAGCGCGCCGGGCGTCATCCGCGCCACCGTGGTCCGCTTCATGAAGTCGAGCACCGAGAGCCCGGAGGAGAACCGCGCCGAGCGCGCGGTCGGCAGCACGTGGTTGGGCCCGCCCACATAGTCGCCGATCGCCTCCGGCGTGAAGGCGCCGAGGAAGATCGCGCCGGCGTGGCGGATCCTGGCCGCCACCCGCTCGGGATCGGCGGTGACGATCTCGAGGTGCTCGGGCGCCACGCGGTCGGAGACGGCGGCGGCCTCGTCGAGGTCGCGCACCAGGATCACCGCGCCGTTGGCGCGCCAGGAGGCGGCGGCGATCTCGGCCCGCTCGAGCCGGGTCAGCAGGCGTTCCACCGCGGCGATCACCGCCTGGGCGAGGGCGGGCGAGTCGGTCACCAGGATCGCCTGGGCGGAGGGGTCGTGCTCGGCCTGGGACATCAGGTCCATGGCCACCCACTCGGGCTCGGCGGTGGCGTCGGCGATGACCAGGATCTCGGAGGGGCCGGCGATCATGTCGATGCCCACCGTGCCGAAGACCCGCCGCTTGGCGGCCGCCACATAGGCGTTGCCGGGGCCGGCGATCTTGTCGACGGGGCGGATCGTGGCGGTGCCGTAGGCGAGCGCCCCGATCGCCTGCGCGCCGCCGATCCGCCAGACCTCGTCGACGCCGGCGATGCGGGCCGCAAGCAGCGTCAGCGGGTTGGCCTTGCCCCCCGGGGTCGGCATGCAGACCGCCAACCGCTCGACGCCCGCGACCCGCGCGGGGATGGCGTTCATCAGGAGCGACGAGGGGTAGGAGGCGAGCCCGCCCGGCACGTAGAGCCCCGCCGCCTCCACCGCCGTCCAGCGCCAGCCCAGCGTGGCGCCGTGGGGGTCCTGGAAGGAGACGTCCTCGGGACGCTGGCGGGCATGGTAGGCCTCGATCCGCTCGGCGGCGATCTCCAGCGCGCGGGCCTCCTCGGGGGGGACGGCGGCGCAGGCGACCGCGATCTCCTCCTCGGAGATGGCGAGCGTGTCGGGGGCGAGCTGCATGCGGTCGAAGCGCTCGGTGTAGTCGATCACCGCCGCGTCGCCGCGCGCGCGCACGTCGTCGAGGATCCGCGCCACGACGTCGTCCACCTCGGGCGAGGACTCCCGTTTCATCGACAGGAGGTCGCGGAACCGGCTCTCGAAATCCGGGGCGTCGGCGCGGAGCGTGACGGGCATGGGGCCTCCGAAATCAGCGTTCCGCGGTGATAGCGGGCGGCGGCGGCGGTCACAACCGGGGGCGAGCATGGGCGAGGCGGTCTACAGGCGCCCTGCGGGCGGGCTTGGCTGCGTCGCGAGGGAGGGGGCGTAGCGAGGGATGGGCTAGGGCGGAGCCTCCGGCGGGCTCCAGACTCACCAAAGAACAAGACGCCCCGCGCCTGTCCTCCGGAGCCGTCCATCGCGTCTGATGCCTGAGCGAGTCGGAGGGCGGGGTCAAGGACAAGCCCGCGC
>Ga0310345_10000924_pt1 | contig 35979 bp, 33 predicted proteins | sample HC15DNA20500_MG_FD_204667 | JGI IMG/M metagenome (GOLD analysis project Ga0310345, IMG submission 204667) | Marine microbial communities from station ALOHA, North Pacific Subtropical Gyre - HC15-DNA-20-500_MG | ecosystem: Environmental > Aquatic > Marine > Oceanic | place: Pacific Ocean: North... | reverse complement strand
AGCGCTTCCGACAGGATGCGGGCCTGATCCTGTGCGCTGATGTTTGTCGGCAGATCGATCATGGGAAATCTCGTTCGGCAAGGATTTGGACGAGGGTTTAGCCGATTGGCGCAAGGCGTGCAAAGTGCCGCCCGCGCGAGTCAGGCCCCGCGACGCGGCCAGGCTGCGGCGATCGCCAGCACCAGCCAGCTCAGAATAAGGAGTGTGCCGCCGGTCGGTGCGGCCATTGTGAACAATCCATGACCGGCATACTGGCGCATTGTCAGATCCCCGGCGAACAGGGCTGAGCCCACGATGAAACCAAAGGTCGCGGTCAGCCCAAGACCACGCCGGGCGATGCCGTGCCCGGTCAGGAGTGCGGCGCCGATCACGGCAGTGGCGTGGAACAGCAGCATCGATGAGGCGGAAGCCAGCCGCGAGGCGTCGGCCTGGTGTGCGGACGCGGCTGCCAGCGCGACACCGGCGGCCCCCATCAGCCCCGCGAGCACAACTGCGAGGCGCAACACACCATTCTGGGTCATTAAATACGCTCCCTGAGCAGGCGGATCATGGCGGCACGCAGTTCGGGCATGCCGTCGCCGGTGCGCGACGATGTTACCAGAACTTCCGGAAACGCCGCGGGATGTTTCAGCAGCGCCGCCTTGGTGGCGGCGATGGTTTCCTCAAGCGCGGCTTTCTTCACCTGGTCGGCCTTGGTCAGCACCACCTGATAGCTGACGGCGGACTTGTCGAGCGTCTTGAGCACGTCGTTGTCGACATCCTTGAAGCCATGGCGGGAGTCGATCAGCACGTAGACGCGGGCGAGATTGGCGCGGCCTTGCAGGAATTTGTGGATCAGCGAGGTCCACGATGCGATCTGGGCCTTTGGCGCGGAGGCATAACCGTAGCCCGGCATATCCACCAGCCGCAGGCCGGCGTCCTTGCCGTCCGCAGGTGTCGGACCTTCGAAGAAGATCAGTTCCTGGGTGCGGCCAGGGGTGTGCGAAGTTCGCGCCAGCCCGTTACGGCCGGTCAGTGCATTGATGAGGCTGGATTTGCCGACATTGGAGCGGCCGGCGAACGCGACTTCGACGCCTTTCATGGGCGGAAGCGCTTCGATCGACGGCGAGGCCCAGAAGAATTGCCAGTCGCCGGCGAAGATCTTTCGTCCGGCTTCAATCAGCTCCGCATCGGTTTGATCGGTCATGCGAAGGTTCTCGAATGTGAAAACGCCCGGCGAATGCGCCGGGCGTTTTGCGTTTCAGACGGTCTTAAGTCGTTTTCTTGCTGCCCGCGAAGGTCGACTTCACGTTGTCGAACAGTTCGATCTTCGCGCCGTTCTTCTTCATGATGTAGCTCTGCTGCAGTACCGACAGCAGGTTGTTCCAGGCCCAGTAGATCACGAGACCGGCCGGGAAGCCCGCAAGCATGAAGGTGAAGATCAGCGGCATCCAGTCGAAGATCATCTTCTGCGTCGGATCGGGCGGCGTCGGGTTCAGCTTCATCTGGAACCACATCGTGATGCCCATGATGATCGGCCAGATGCCGAGATGCAGGTAATAGCCGAGAACCGGAAGCTGGGTCGGATCGAACGCGAACAGACCGAACAGGTTGAACAGGTTGGTCGGATCGGGCGCGGAAAGGTCCTTGATCCATCCGAAGAACGGCGCGTGCCGCATTTCGATGGTGACGAACAGAACCTTGTAGAGCGAGAAGAACACCGGGATCTGGATCAGAATCGGAAGACAGCCCGCGATCGGGTTGATCTTCTCCTTCTTGTAGATCTCCATCATCTCCTGCTGCTGCTTCATCTTGTCGTCGGGATACTTGTCCTTCAGCGCGGCGAGCTGCGGCTGCACGGCCTTCATCTTGGCCATCGACGCATAGGACTTGTTGGCGAGCGGGAAGAAGATCAGCTTGACCAGCACCGTCACCGCGAGGATAGCGACGCCGAAGTTGCCGAAGATGTGGAAGAACCAGTCGATGGCCCAGAACATCGGCTTGGTGATGAAGTAGAACCAGCCCCAGTCGATCAGGCGGTCGAACTTGTTGAGGCCGAGCTGTTTGTCGTAGGCGTCGACGGTGGCGCTTTCCTTGGCGCCGGCGAACAGGCTGGTCGCCGTGCTGGCGGTGCCGCCGATCGCAATCGTCATCGGATCGAGCAGGTAGTCGGTCTGGTACGTGCGCAGCGTGCCGACGAGGTTGGACGAGAAGCGCGCCTGCACGTTGGCCTTCGGGCTCGGCAGCAGCGTCGCAGCCCAGTACTTGTCGGTGATGCCCATCCAGGCGTTGGTCACCTTGAACTCCACCGCTTTGGTGTCGTCCATTTTCTTGTAGCCATACTCCTGCAGGCCCTGATCGCCGAGAACGCCGATCAGGCCTTCGTGCAGGATGTAGTAGCCGGAGACGTGCGGCGTGCCGTGACGCGAGATCAGGCCGAACGGATACAGTGTGACCGGCGCGTCGCCGACGTTGGAGACGTCGTCCTTGATCGTGAACAGATACTTGTCGTCGATCGAGATGGTGCGCTTGAAGGTCAGGCCCTGGCCGTTGTTCCAGGTCAGCGTGACCGGAGTGGTCGGCGTCAGCGAACCTGCGCCTTCCTGTTTCCAGACGGTGTCCTTGTCCGGCATCTTCGTTGTCGCGCCTGCGGCCGGCACGAAACCGAACTCGGCGTAGAAGGGTTCCTTGGTGCCCGACGGCGAGAACAGTTCAATGGCTGGCGATTTCGGATCGACGGTCTCGCGATATTTCACCAGAGCGACGTCGTCGATGCGCCCGCCGGTCAGCGCGATGCTGCCGCTGATGCTGGGCGTATCGATCTTCACGCGAGGTCCGGCGGCGATCGCAGTGGTGCGGCTCTGGACTGGCGCGGCTGTCGCCTGCGCGCCGGCCTGCTGGCCGGGAGCGGCGGGCGTGGGCTGGTTCGCACCCGGCGTGGTCGTTGCGGGTGTCGCCGGATTGGCGGCCTGCTTCTGCGCGAGCTCGGCCTGCTGCGCGGCGCGCTGCTTTTCCATGGTCGGAATGTTGTAGAAATATTGCCATGCGATCAGCACAAGGCCCGACAGGATCACGGCGAGGATGGTATTGCGATTTTCGATCATCGTTCAGGTCTCGTCATGCGCTCGGGCGTGTTCGGGAAAGGACTGTGTGTGGCTTTAGGTCGCTGGCGGCTTGGGCGTCTGGCGCTCGAGGCGGCTGAGCGCCGAGCGCAGATCGTTGAACATGGTTTCAAAGCCGCGGTCCAGCGCGGCTCGACGGCCCACTATCACATAATCATGGTGGGGTCGCATGGATATGACATCCAGCCGCTTCACCAGTTCGCGAAGTCTGCGGCGGACGCGGTTGCGTTCCGTGGCGGTGCCGACTTTTTTGGTAACGGTAAATCCGACACGGACCGGGCCGTTGTCGTCGCGGCGGCGCGTTTGCACCACAAAGGCCGGGCTGGCCATGCGCGGTCCGCTGGCCGCGGCGATGAAATCCGCGCGCTGCTTCAACCGGTCCATGATTTCAACCGGCGCATGGGAAAGGTCCCGGGATAAGGTCGGTCAGGCGCTCAGACGCTTGCGGCCGCGGGCACGACGGGCGGCGAGAACCTTGCGGCCGCCGGCGGTCGCGAGACGGGCACGGAAGCCGTGACGGCGCTTGCGCACCAGTTTGCTGGGTTGATAAGTCCGCTTCACGGTCGTTCTCCGCTACCGAAATGCTCGTCCGACCGCTTGTCGGAGGCAATTCGCCGATAATGAGATGAAATCCTGCGATGCCGGCCCTGAAGTGGACCAATTTCGGTCCAAAATGAACCGGCCCGGTCAAGCCGGGCCATCGAGGACAGTTGGCGCGGCTTATACGGGAGCGGTCTGTTTTCGTCAATCTTGGGGTTTTATACCGCGCTCAGGTTGTGGAGCGCGGCCAGAGGCTTAAACCATAACAGTTCCGGGGGTTTGACCCGGGCCGTCAGCAGGCGCATCCTGTGGCGGCAAATCATGAAAAATGGGCAGGCGATCACTCAATGGCGGTATCCGGCCAGGAACCTGATCGGACGTTGGCAAAGCTCCGGCCCGGACTGCGGTTCGGGCTGTCGGGAAAGCTGTTGCTGCTGACGATTCCGCTGATCCTGATCGTTGAAATCCTGATCTACGTGCCGTCCATCGCCAATTTCCGGGTGAACCGCCTGAACGACCGGCTGGCAGCGGCAAGCACCGCCGCGCTGGTGCTGGACGCCGCCCCGAGCGGCATGGTTCCCGATGCGCTGGCGCGGCAGATTCTCGCCAGCATCGGGGCGCGCGCAGTAGCCATCAAAAGCGGATCGCAGCGGCGGCTCCTGGCGGCGGCCGATATGCCGGCCAAGATCGACCACGACATCGACATGCGCGACACGAGTGCATGGTCGGCGATCGTCGATGCATTTCAGGTCATGCTCGACAGCGGCGACGAGGTGATGCGCGTCATCGGTCCCGCGCCCGGCAGCGGACAGTTCATCGAAGTTGTCGTGGACGAGAAGCCGCTGCGCGATGCGATGTTCCGCTTTTCACGCAACGTGCTGCTGCTGTCGCTGGTGATGACCAGCATCACCGCGGGCCTGATCTACTACGCCCTGCATCATCTGTTCGTGCGGCCGATGCGGCGGGTTACCGCCAATCTGGTCGCCTTCCACGAGAATCCGGAAAGCACCGCGCGCATTATCGAACCGTCGAAACGCACCGACGAGATCGGCCTCGCGGAGCGCGAACTGTCGGACATGCAGCGCGACCTTGTGTCGATGCTGCACCAGAAGAGCCATCTCGCGGCGCTCGGCCTTGCGGTATCGAAGATCAACCACGACCTGCGCAACCTGCTGGCGTCGTCGCAATTGCTGTCGGACCAGCTCGCCAGCGTACCGGATCCGCGCGTGCAGCGGTTCGCTCCGAAGCTGATGCGCTCGCTGGAACGCGCCATCGCGTTCTGTCAGTCCACATTGTCCTACGGCAAGGCGCAGGAAGCGCCGCCGGATCGCCGCATGGTGCAGGTCGAGCCGGTGGTGAGGGAGGTCCGCGAATCAGCGGGGGTCGGCTCCGACACGTCGATCGAATGGATCAACGCCATCGAACGTGGCCTGACCGTCGATGCCGATCCGGACCAGTTGTTCCGGGTGCTGCTCAATCTGGTCCGCAACGCCGCGCAGGCGCTGGAAAGCGAGAAATCCGATCTTGGAATTGCGCGGCAAATCCGCTTCACCGGGCGGCGCGAGGGCGCGGTGACGATCCTTGAAATCTCGGACACCGGCCCCGGCATTCCGGAGAAGGCCAAGGCGCATCTGTTCGAGGCGTTTCAGGGCTCGTCGCGGGACGGCGGCACCGGGCTCGGGCTGGCGATCGCGGCCGAATTGATCCGGGCCCACGGCGGCGAACTCAATCTGGTGGACGGCACCATCGGCGCCACGTTCCGAATCACGATTCCGGATCGGGCCGTGGAGTTGCGCAGTCTGCGAGATGCACGGGCCCGGGCCTGAAAAACTGCCGTTTTGGCTCGAAATCCATGCCTTATCGATCTTGCAAAGCTTTCCCGGAGCCGGTAGCTATGGCGCTCTTTCGCGGCCCGGCCTCCGGCCTGTCTTAAGTCCGCGAAATGCGCGCCCGTAGCTCAGCTGGATAGAGCACCAGACTACGAATCTGGGGGTCAGGAGTTCGAATCTCTTCGGGCGCGCCAGTCAATTCAATAGCTTACCAATATTGCACCGTTTCAAAAGTCAATTCTGAAACGGTTTTTGAAACGGTTTTCGCTGCGTCCTGCGCTATGGCCGAGTCCTCTACTTTTCGCCACGCTACATTTCGCTGGTCATGAAGGAAGTTCGTTAACGGCAGATGGCTGGCGTACCTCGCTGACTAAAGACCCTCCAAGAACGTGAGGTGAAGGAAGCGCGAATCTGGAAAGCGGCGTAAGCGTGAGCACGTTCCGGTCCCTCGCGGAGAGCGGGTCAGCCAGGCGTTTCAACCTTACAAGCCGGTCGGGGTAACGTCTGCGGATCGAACCGTGCCTCTCCGGACAGATGCATCATAGCTGAATTCCGCAACCCTAGGCGCGCGAGCGCCTCTGATGCGCACGGGCAAACAGTCAGCCTCGCTCTGGAGTAACACCTGTTGCATTTGGCCTGGGTCATCTGTATTGCAACAGGTGTTGCATGGAGGTTGATATTACTCACGAACCGAATTGGCTGCTGTTCCTGGCGCAGCTTCCTGCTGCGCCCTCTAGCGCGCGCGTGGCACTTTGGCGGCGCTTGCGCGCAGCGGGTGCTGCTAGCGCCCTAAATGGAGCATGGGTGCTACCGCAAGCGGAAGGCCATGCTGAACTCTTCGCGCAACTGGCCGATAGCGTTCGAAAGCAGAACGGGAGTGCGACCGTATTTCTAGTCCAGGCGATGAGCCCAACTGAACAGGAAACGCTTATCACCCGTTTCCAAGCCGATCGAGCTCGGGAATATGATGAATTCGCAGAACGCTCGCGCGGCTTTCTTGATGAGATTAAAGAGGAGACCCGGCTTCGGAAGTTCACCTTCGCCGAACTCGAAGAGATTGAAGATGACCTCAACAAGCTTTCAGCCTGGTTCGCGAAAATCAAAACGCGCGACTTCTTTCCGGACGCCCGAATACAGAAGGCAACGGAGCAATTTGAGACCTGCGGCACAGCGTTGACCGCCTTCGCTGAGGAAGTCTACGCTCACGAAGGCGTAAATGCTCCAATAGAATGTGATGCAGATCCGCTGGACGCCAACGGCCGGGAGCACGCCCCGAAGCATCCGGGAAGACGGCAGCATGGCTAATCATGTTCTGCCTCCCTCTATAGGCCTTCGAGCCCTGCCACGCGGAATCTGGACGCTCGGGTTCGTATCGATGTTCATGGATATCTCCTCCGAGATGATCCATGCGCTGCTGCCCGTGTATCTTGTCACCGTTCTTCGCGCTTCAACGCTCACCGTCGGGCTGATCGAGGGCCTCGCCGAAGCAACGGCAATGATCACTAAGGTCTTCAGCGGCGCTCTTTCCGACTGGCTGGGTCGCCGCAAACTGCTGGCGGCTATCGGCTACGGTCTCTCCGCCGTGACAAAGCCGATCTTTCCGCTCGCGACTACGATTGAGTGGGTTGTAGCCGCCCGTTTTCTTGACCGGGTAGGCAAGGGAGTACGCGGAGCGCCGCGCGATGCGCTTGTAGCTGATCTCGCGCCAGCCCGGCTACGCGGGGCAAGCTTCGGACTAAGACAATCGCTCGACACCATTGGCGCATTTCTCGGCCACTCGCCGCGCTCGGGCTCATGCTACTCACCCGCGACAATTACGCGATGGTGTTTTGGATTGCGGTCGTCCGCGCGTTTTTCGCTCTCGCCCTGATGGTGTTTGGCGTCGAAGAGCCGGAGCGGGCTGCCGCCACCCTGGAAAAACCTAAGCCACGTTTCAGTGACGCTTGGCGACTATCGAGGCCGTTCTGGGCCGTAGTAGGAGTTGCCGTAGTGCTGACCCTGGCTCGGTTCAGCGAAGCGTTTTTGGTTTTAAGGGCACAGAACGTGGGCCTCGCAATCGCGATCGTGCCCGCCGTTATGGTGGTCATGAATATCGTTTACGCGCTCTCCGCTTATCCAGCCGGTGTGCTATCCGACCGGTTTGGACGCCAGGGCGTGCTGATCGTCGGGGTTAGTACGCTTGTTTTCGCCGATTTGATCCTTGCCTTCACGACATCGGTGCCAGTCCTTTTGGTGGGCGTGGTTTTTTGGGGTCTCCATATGGGCTTGACCCAGGGACTGCTCGCGACACTTGTCGCCGACACGGCGCCGGCCGAGTTGCGCGGAACAGCGTTTGGTGTGTTCAACCTCGCAAGCGGCATCGCCATGCTCATCGCCAGTGTCGTCGCAGGAGCTCTCTGGGACATCTATGGGCCGGTCGCGACTTTCCTCGCCGGCGCAGCCCTCACCGCCATGGCGCTCATCGGCCTCCTCGCCTTGCTGGCGCGATTTGCGGAGGGCAACAAAAACGTCGGGAGCGAACATGGTCATGACTGATGATAAGGGCCTGGCTAGACATGTGCGCCGGTTCCTTCGGGGATTGATTGTGCTGGTGTTGATCGGAGCTCTTGGTGTGCTCCTCATCTGGGGCTTCATTGAAGGCCGCAGCGAAGCGACGGCGGAAGCCCAGCGCGAGCAGCCGGTTAAAGCCGCCGTCCATGTTACACACACGGACACTGGGCTGCCGACAATCACGCTGAGCTCGGATTTGCAAAAGCAGGCCGATATCGCGGTGAGGCGACCGAACACTGTGCCTTACCAGCGGCAGGTGCAGGGCTACGGCAGTGTTCTCGACCTACAGTCTTTCACGAATCTCAGCAACAAGATCGCCACTGCCAAAGGCCAGCTCGCCGTCGCTCAGGCAAAACTCAATGCGTCGCAGGCGGCATTTGAGCGAGCGCGAGTGCTGCATGGCAAGGGCGAAGCTATCTCGACGGCCCAGTTCCAGACCGCCGAAGCAACTTACCGGTCCGATGAGGCAAGCGCTCAGGCGGCGCAGTTGCAGACACAAAATGCATCGGCAAGTGCATATCAAGCGTGGGGTCCGTTGCTCGGCCGCTCGCTCGCGGACGGCACCGCACTAGCCCGCGATCTGATTCAACGAAGGAAAGTGTTGGTTCAGGTCACGCTTCCCGTGGGCGTATCGCTCGCGCAGCCGCCGCAGACGGCATTCATCGAAACCACCACCGGACAACGCGTCAGGATCGAGTTTGTCTCTTTGGCAACGCGTACCGATCCGAAAATTCAAGGAGTGAGCTTCTTCTACACCGCCGATGCGGCGAGCGAAGCACTGCCAGGCATGAACGTAATCGCGCTGCTCCCCGTCGGGCAGCCGACACCGGGGGTGGCTATTCCCGGCACGGCAGTGGTGTGGTTCCAGGGAAGCGCCTGGGTCTATCTGCAGACCAAAGCCGATACGTTCACTCGGCGCGAGATCCCGACGGGGTTGCCGTCGCCGAACGGCGGCTATGTCGTACCTGTACTCCCAACCATGCTACGCCTAGAGCCGGACGCGCCTGCGTCCGATGCGGATAGCGCCGCACAAGGCTTCCCCACAAATGAGTCACTGGTGGTGACGGGAGCGCAGGCGCTGCTGTCACAGGAATTCAGCGCTCAGATTCAGGTCGGGGGAGATTAAAAGTGGCCTCGTACACTGACTCTCGCCCCTCCGGCCTGCAAGCGGCCATCATCGCATTCTCCATCCGCTTCCGCGGCGTGGTCATCGCGCTCGGCTGCATGTTGCTCGGCTACGGCATCTTCAGTCTGCTTGGCGCTAAATACGATGTTTTTCCTGAGTTTGCCCCGCCCCAGGTCAGTATCCAGACGGAAGCACAGGGCCTGACGCCGGAACAGGTCGAGATGCTGGTCACCACGCCGATCGAGACCCAAATCAACGGCGTGCCGGGAATTCAGAAACTGATCTCGACATCGATCCAAGGCATCTCCATCGTCAAGGTCTTCTTCGATCCGGGCAGCAACATCTATCTGGACCGACAGGTCGTGGCGGAACGCCTCGCCGTCGCCGCCCAACAGCTTCCGAAAGGGGTCAAGGCGCCGGCCATGACGCCGCTGACGTCGTCAACGGGGATCGTGCTGGTGGCAGGTCTTACCTCCAACACGCGTTCGCTGATGGATCTCAAGACCGTGGCGGAATGGACCATCCGCCCGCGGCTGCTCGCAGTGCCGGGTGTGGCCAATGTCTCCGTGTTTGGCAGCGACACGCGCTCTCTCCAAATCCAAGTTCGTCCCGACCAACTCGCGCGCTACCAGCTCGGGCTGAATGACGTGCTCGCGGCAGCCCAGAAGGCGACGGGCGTGCGCGGGGCGGGGTTTATCGATACGGCCAATCAGCGAATCGTCTTTCAGAGTGAAGGGCAATCGCTAACTCCCGACGAGCTCTCGCGCACCGTTTTGCTCTCCCAAGGAGCGGCCCGGGTAACGCTGGGCGATGTCGCTAAGGTGGTGGAGGCGCCCGAGCCGCCGATCGGCGCCGCCGCCATCGACGGCAAGCCCGGCGTCGTGATGAACGTCGAAGCGCAGTACGGGTCGAATACGGTGGAAGTGACGCGCGGGGTCGAAGCGGCCATCGCCGACCTGGCGCCGGGACTCAAGGCGCAAGCAATCGACCTCCACGAAAATCTCTTCCGTCCGGCGAATTTCATCAACACGGCAATGAGCAACATCCGCAGCTCCATGTATATCGGCGGAGTCCTCGTCGTCATTGTCCTCACCCTCTTCCTCTTCGATTTGCGCACGGCGGTGATTGCGGTCGTAGCCATACCGCTTTCTCTGCTCGCGGGTATCATCGTTCTCGAAAGGCTTGGCGGCACGCTGAACACAATGACGCTGGGCGGCCTCGCGATTGCCGTCGGCGTGGTGGTCGACGACGCCGTGATTGGGGTCGAGAATATCGTTCGGCGTTTGCGCGAAAACCGGCAACTTCCCGATCCACGCTCTGCCGCCCGAGTCGTCCTCGACGCCACTTTCGAAGTCCGGAGTCCCGTCGTCTACGCCACGTTCGCAGTGCTCCTCGTATTCGTGCCGATCCTTCTGCTGCCCGGCATTTCCGGCGCGCTGTTTGCGCCGCTCGGGATCAGCTATAGCCTGGCGGTGCTGGCCTCTCTCGCCGTCGCCTTGACCATCGTGCCGGCGTTGAGCATGGCCCTGCTGGCGCGGCGTGCTAAGGCGGACGAGCCTCCGGTCGTTCGCTGGTCTCGCGCGCGTTATGAAGCGCTGCTGCTGCGCATATCGAACCGGCCGCGCGTGGTCATCGCCTTGGCGGCAGCCTTCACCATCATTGGCTGCGCCACCTTGCCGCTGTTCGGCGCGAGCTTCATTCCCGAATTGAAGGAAGGCCATTTCATCATCCACATGTCGGCGGTGCCCGGCACGTCGATTGAGCGATCCTTGGCGATCGGCGCGCGTGTGTCGGCGGCGCTCCGAAATATCCCGGCGGTACGGTCGGTGGCGCAGCGGGTGGGCCGTGCGGAGCTTGCCGGCGATGTATACGGCACGCACTACAGCGAATTCGAGGTGGACCTCAAACCTAGCCTCTCGGGAGACGAGCAGGAGGGCGTGCAGGCAAAAATCCGGCAAGCACTGGCAGGCTTCGTTGGGGTGAATTTTTCGGTCAAGACCTTCTTGAGCGAACGGATCGAGGAGACCCTCTCAGGCTACACAGCCGCGGTAGCGGTAAACATCTTTGGTAACGATCTCGATGGCATCGACCGGAAAGCGCAGGAGGTCGCGCGTGCGCTCAACGGAATGAGGGGAGTCACGGAAGTCACGGTACAGTCACCTCCGGGCATGCCGCAATTGACGATCAGCCTGCGCAAGGCCGCGCTGGTCCGTTGGGGCTTTGATCCAACCGAGGTGCTGGACGCGGTGCGGACAGCCTATGCCGGCGATACCGTCGGACAAACGTACCAAGGCAATCAGGTCTTCAACGTAATGCTGATCCTCGACGCCAAGGATCGCAAAAGCGTCAGCGACATAGGCGACCTCCCGCTGCGGGCTCCTGACGGCATGCTCGTCCTTCTCAAAGAGGTCGCTGATATATACGAAGCGAGCGGCCGCTATCAGATTATGCACCAAGGCGGACAGCGGATGGCGAGCGTAACCTTCAATGTTGCCGGCGGATCGACCGCCGCTGTCGTGCGGGCAGCACGTGCCAGCATTGCATCTCAAGTCAAGCTGCCGGCCGGCACCTACATCCAGTTTTCCGGTAGCGCTCAGGCGCAGGCTCAGGCGCAGAGCGATCTGATCCTGAATTCCGTCATCGGCGGCATCGCCATTGTGCTACTATTGTCCATTGTTACGCGCGGCTGGCGCAACCTTGTTCTCGTTCTGATTAATCTGCCGTTCGCCCTCGTCGGCGGCGTCCTAGCGGTTTTCGGCACCGGCGGCCTGCTGACGCTCGGCTCAATGATCGGATTCGTGACCGTATTCGGAATAACGGTGCGCAACTCGATCCTGATTATCTCCCATTACGAGCATCTGGTTGAGGCTGAAGGTATGAGTTGGGGGCTGGCGACCGCAATCAAGGGCGCCGGTGATCGGCTGACGCCCATTCTGATGACCACACTGGTGACCGGGCTTGGGCTTCTGCCATTGGCGATTGGCAGTGGCGCACCGGGGCGGGAGATCGAGGGGCCAATGGCCATCGTCATTCTCGGCGGGCTCCTGACCTCAATGGTTTTGAACCTGCTTGTTCTGCCGACGCTGGCATTGCGCTTCGGGCGGTTCGAGCCGGCGATCGACGAACTCACCGCTTATCATCCCGAGCCTGCCAATGTTATACAGAATGTCCTTCCGCGCGGTGAACCGGGAGTAGGATGACGCAATAGCGACCGAGTGCTGTATGCAGCGGCAAGGTTTGAACCTACGACCTTCGGATTATCAATATCAAGCGGCCTTGAAGTAATGACTGCTCGTCGCAGGGCCAATCGCGGCACGCCGAAGATGGGAAAATCCGACACAGTGGCGATACGGCGAAGAGCAAGATCGCTTGCCTCAAATTGGTGCGCGGTAAAGTGTTGGCACTGAATCGAAAAATGGCGCGCTATTTCCGAACAAAACCGGGCAGTGTCGTTGCCAACGCCTGGAGTTTGGGAATGCGCCAAACGCCCTGGGGTGTTATCAACCCGAACTCGGTCAACTGCCCTCGCAACGTCTCCCAGAGGACAGATATGATCAGGGCTCGGATATGAACATCTTGAGGCTCGATTATCTTTCAAACTCAGCGGGTACTCAATCGCAGGTCCGCCAAGTTCGAACAGCCACACCTCACAAGTTTATGGACTTCAACCGGAGCGCATTGCCCACGACGCTGACTGAAGATAGCGCCATCGCCGCCGCGGCGATGATCGGCGACAGCAACAGTCCGAACGTCGGATAGAGCACGCCGGCGGCAATCGGTATTCCGGCGGCGTTGTAGATGAACGCGAAGAACAGGTTCTGCCGGATGTTGCTCATCGTCGCTTCGGAGAGACGGCGGGCGCGAACGATTCCCATCAAGTCGCCCTTGAGAAGTGTTGCGCCCGCGCTTTCCATCGCGACATCGGTGCCGGTGCCCATCGCGATCCCGACTTCGGCCGCGGCAAGGGCAGGGGCGTCGTTGACGCCGTCGCCGGCCATTGCGACGACGCGACCGGACTTCTGCAGCTTGCTCACGACGGCGCTCTTCTGGTCGGGCAGCACTTCCGCCTCGACCTCCGAGATGCCGAGCCGTTTCGCGACCGCATTCGCCGTCGTCCTGTTGTCGCCGGTCAACATAATGACCTTGATGCCGTCCGCCGCCAGCGCCTTCAAGGCATCGGGCGTGGATTGCTTCACTGGATCGGCGATTGCAAAGAGGCCCGCCAATTGTCCATCGAGTGCGATATTGATCACGGTTGCACCTTCACCGCGCAGGATTTCGGCTTGTGGCTCCAATGTTTGTGTCTCGACACCTAACGATTTCAAATAGGCCGCATTGCCAAGCAAGACAGATTTGCCGTCCACCCTGCCGGTCACACCTTTGCCTGTTGGCGAGTCGAATTCCTCTACATTGATCAATGTCAGATTGCGCTCTTTCGCCGCCCGTACAACGGCATCGGCCAGCGGATGCTCGCTGGCGCGCTCGACGCTCGCGGCGAGGCGGAGCAGATCGTCCTCCCGAAATCCCGCGACGGAAACGATAGAGACGACCTTTGGCTTGCCTTCGGTGAGCGTTCCCGTTTTATCGACCACCAGCGTATCGACCTTTTCCAGACGCTCCAGCGCTTCAGCATTTTTGATCAACACGCCCGCATGGGCGCCGCGTCCCACGCCGACCATGATCGACATCGGCGTCGCCAACCCGAGGGCACAAGGACAGGCAATGATCAGCACGCTGACAGCCGCCACCAGACCGAACGCCAGACGCGGTTCGGGCCCGAAAATCCACCAGGCGGCGAAGGCGACAAGCGCCGCGACGATGACGGTTGGAACGAACCACCCGGCAACCTGATCCGCGAGCCGCTGAATCGGCGCGCGCGAGCGCTGCGCTTGCGCCACCATCTGCACGATCTGGGACAACATGGTATCGCGCCCGACCTTCTCGGCTCGCATCACGAAACTGCCGGATTGATTCAGGGTGCCTGCGACGACCTTGGCGTCGGCCTCTTTGGTGACGGGCATGGATTCCCCGGTCACCAGGGACTCATCGAGCGATGAGCGCCCCTCAAGAATGATGCCGTCGACCGGGACTTTTTCGCCGGGCCGGACGCGCAGTTTGTCACCCACGTTCAGGCCGTCGAGCGGGACTTCATGATCGGTGCCGTCCTCTGCAACGAGGCGCGCCGTCTTCGGCGCGAGGTCGAGCAGAGCCTTGATCGCGCCCGACGTTGCCTCGCGAGCACGCAATTCGAGCACCTGGCCCAGCAGTACCAGGACGGTGATCACCGCCGCCGCTTCGAAATAGACGGCAACGGCGCCGTCATGCCCGCGAAACGCGGGCGGAAAGACCTGCGGGGCGACGGTCGCGACGAGGCTGTAGACATAAGCGACGCCGGTTCCCATCGCGATCAGGGTGAACATGTTGAGGTTGCGGGTCACCAGCGACTGCCAGCCGCGCACGAAGAACGGCCAGCCCGCCCAGATCACGACCGGTGTCGCCGAGACGAGTTGAATCCAGTTCGACAACGTTTGGTCGACCCAGCCATGGCCGCCGACCAGATGCCCGCCCATCTCGAGGACGACTGCGGGCAGCGCCAGCACGAGGCCGATCCAGAACCGTCGGGTCATGTCCGCCAGTTCGGGATTCGGTGCGGCGTCCAGCGTTGCCACTTCGGGCTCCAGAGCCATTCCGCAGATGGGGCAGTTGCCGGGTCCGATCTGCCGGATCTCGGGATGCATCGGGCACGTGTAGACCGTGCCTTCCGGAACAGGCGCCTTCGGTGCGGCCTTGGACTTGTCGAGGTAGGTTTCAGGAGCGGCCGCGAACTTCGTGCGACAGCCTGCCGAACAGAAATGGTAGGTGCGGCCTTGGTAATCGAACCGGTGCTTGCTCGTCGCCGGGTCGACGGTCATCCCGCAAACCGGGTCGAGGACTTTCTCCTTTTCCGCGGGAGGTTGATGATGCCCGTGATTGCCGTGGGCTTGGCCGCCATGCTGGTGAGTTGCCATCGAGGAGGTGTCCGGCTGGCCCGTGGAACTTGCGTTTCGCGACCTGGTCATTTAGGCCTCCTCATTGACTTGTAACAGGTACCCGGTAGGGGTATATAAAGCGAATGCGAAAAGACATCAAGACGTCATGCCAGAAACGCCTCAGCCGAATTGAGGGGCAGGTGCGCGGCCTCGCCAAGATGGTGGAGGAGGACCGCTACTGCATCGATATCGTAACGCAGATCTCCGCCGTTCGTGCCGCCCTGCGCCGCGTCGAGGAAGAGGTGTTGAAGGACCACGTCGCCCACTGCGTCGAGCATGCAATCGCGAGCGGCGACAAGGCGGATCAGCGCCGCAAGATCGCGGAATTGATGGCGGTAGTCGGACGGGCAGAACGATGAACCTCTCGGTTCCATCTTGGCGGCACGAGATTTCGCAGTTATGATTCCGAATCCGAGTACAGCAAATCGAAAGCATTGACGCATTGATGTTGGTCGGACTTACCAGGACGCAACGGGTTAAGGCAGGGTGGCTCATCGCCCTGGCCTATCTGTTTTGCGTGCTGGCACCGACGCTGTCCTTTGCATTGCCCGGCGGTCACGCCACGCCCTATTGCCTGACCGACGAGGATCATGTGCCGGGCATGGTCCACGTGCATCATGAAGGCATGATGCACGTCCACAACGACGGACATGCCCATCATCATTCCGGGGTCCAGACCCACGCGGATTCATCCGCGGATCATGATGTGAAATCGGTCGCGTTGAAGAGCGATTCCGGTCCGGCAAAGGCGCCGCATTCGGCGGATGGAAATTGCTGCGGCCTGATGTGTGTCACCGCGCTTCCCGCGACGCTCGTCGACGTGGCAAAGCCGTTGGTGCCGAAGGCCGTGCGCGAGGCCGAAAGCTACCGGAAGCTGACCGACAACGCGCCCCCACAGCGCTATCGCCCCCCCCATTTCCTGACCTGACCCAAGTGTAACGCGGTGCCGCGCCCGTTCAGGGCACGTGTACCTGTGGTTCATCGTCAGTTCAGGAAAGTCTTATGTCAGCGCAGATTGGGGCGACTTCCGCCGCCGTTGGTTCGGTGGTGCGCGGAATATTCGAAAGAAAACTTGGGGCATTCGCAGGATTGGCTTTGGCCGCCATGACGCTCGGCGGCTGCGCAGTACCGCTGGCGCCGCTCGCCGGCGCGGACCCCGCTGATCCCGGAGCAAAGGTCGCGGGCGTCGGCTACCGGTCGACCACCGCCCCTTACACCAGCCTTCGCCCGACGACGCCTTCCGGCTGGAAGGAACAGAACCAGCGCGTCACGCCGTCACCGAAATCCGGGCACGAGCATTAGGAGCACGTCATGAAAATCATCCGTGGCGTGCCGCCCCATCTGAGCCGCCTCCGACACCATCGGTCGGCGTGGGCACTCACCGTGTCCCTGCTTCTTTCCGGCTGTGCGACGTTCTCGCCGGATCGGGGAATGGGCGTCGTGTCCGAGATCGCCGGCCAGACGATCAAGAAGGACGTGGTCGCGATCCGCTCCGTGGACGAAGCCCAGCAGGCTGACGACACCGTCAAGCGACTGCTGCGCCGGACGCTCAATGTCGAAACCGCCGTCCAGGTCGCGCTGCTCAACAATCGCGGCTTGCAGGCCGCCTACAACGAATTGGCGTTGGCGGAAACCGACCTTGTCCAGGAAAGCCTTCCGCCCAATCCGACCTTCTCGATTTCGAGGATCGCGGGCGGCGGTGCGGTCGAAATCGAGCGTCAGGTCGTCGGTGACATTTTGGCGCTGGCGACGTTACCATTCCGCTCCGAGATCGCCAGGAAACGATTCCACCAGGCCCAATTGCGGGCCGCATTGGAGACCCTGAGGCTCGCGTCTGATGTGCGGCGATCCTACTACCGTACTGTTGCCGCCAACGAGATGGTTGGCCTTCTGACAGATGCCAAGTCCACGGCGGAGGCGACCGCCAAGCTGGCCTCGAAGCTGGGTGAGACCGGTTCGCTCAACAAGCTCGATCAGGCCCGCGAGCAGGTCTTCTACGCGGAGACGACAGCCGATCTCGCCTCGGCACGTCAGGAGGCGACCAGTTCGCGCGAACGTCTCGCACGACTGATGGGGCTTTGGGACGGCGACCTTACGTTCCGTCTGCCCAAGACGCTTCCGCCATTGCCGCGACGTCCTTCCGCTCTGCCGTCGATTGAAGTGGATGCGGTGACGCACCGGATCGACCTGCAGATTGCACGCATCGAACTGGATGCGCTGGCGAAATCGCTCAATCTCACGGAAGCGAGCCGTTTCGTCACGCTGCTCGATGTTGCAGGAATTGCGAAGACCACCAGGGATCCCGATGGCTCCCGGTTCCGTGAACGCGGCTTCGACATCCAGTTCCAGATCCCGATCTTCGATGGCGGCGAAGTCCGGGTGCGACAAGCGAGCGAGACCTACAATCAGGCCTTCAATCGCCTGACCGAGAAGGCGATCAATGTGCGCTCGGAAGCACGCGACGCGTACCGGACGTATCGATCGAGCTATGAGATCGCCCGGCAGTACGAGCGCGAGGTTCTGCCACTCCGGAAGATCATCACCGAAGAAATGCAACTGCGCTTTTCAAGCATGCAGGTCGACGTGTTCGCGCTGCTGACGGAAGCGCGACAGCGCATCGCGTCGCTGCGGGCCGGAATCGATGCCAAGCGCGGCTTCTGGCTCGCCCAATCCGATCTGCAGACCGCCGTTAACGGTGGCGGCTCGGGAGAAACACCAACGGAGTCCCGTCCGACGACGACCGCCCAGGCTGGCGGCGGCGGCGGCCATTGATGGAGACGAACATGCTATCGCGAAGAGGATTTCTCGGTACCGCGGCGTTGGTGAGCGCCAGCGCCGTGAGCGGCCGCGTGCAGGCGGCGAATATTCCGGAAGCGCCGAACATGGACAAGGTGACGATGCAGCCGCCGCTGCATCCCACCAGCGGTCCCGATTACCGCCCGGTCGTGACCCTCAACGGCTGGTCGCTGCCCTGGCGCATGAACGGCGACTGGAAGGAATACCATCTCGTCGCGGAGCCCGTGGTGCGAGAGTTCGCCGACGGCATGAAGGCGTATCTGTGGGGTTACAACGGCCAGGCGCCGGGCCCGACGATCGAGGCCGTCGAAGGCGACAAGGTCCGCATCTTCGTCACCAACAAACTGCCCGAGCATACGACCGTGCATTGGCACGGCATGATCGTGCCGAACGGCATGGACGGCGTCGGCGGTCTCAATCAGCCGCATATCAAGCCCGGCAAGACCTTCGTCTACGAGTTCGAGATGAAGAACAGCGGGACGTTCATGTACCACCCGCATTCCGACGAGATGGTGCAGATGGCGATGGGCATGATGGGCATGGTCATCGTGCACCCGCGCGACCCGGCGTTCCGTCCCGTGGATCGCGACTTCGTCTTCATCATGAGCACCTACGACATCGATCCCGGCACTTATCTGCCGAAGGTCAACGAGATGACCGATTTCAACATGTGGACCTGGAACAGCCGCGTGTTTCCTGGGATCGATCCGTTGCCGGTCCGTCTCGGCGACAAGGTTCGTGTCCGCATCGGCAATCTCACCATGACCAACCATCCCATCCATCTCCACGGACACCACTTTGCCGTCAGCTGCACCGACGGCGGCTGGGTTCCTGAAAGCGCGCAATGGCCGGAGACGACGACCGACGTACCGGTCGGCGCGGTTCGTGCGTTCGACGTAGTCGCCGACAATCCTGGCGACTGGGCGTTTCACTGCCACAAGTCGCATCACACCATGAACGCCATGGGACACGACATGCGCAACATGATCGGCGTCTCGAAGAAGGATCTGGCGAAAGCCGTCGGCAAGCTGGCGCCCGACGCGATGGTGATGGGGTCGACGGGCATGGCGATGGGCGAAATGGAGATGCCCGCGCCGGACAACACGCTGCCGATGATGACGGGCTCCGGACAATTCGGGCCGATCGAAATGGGCGGCATGTTCACGGTGATGAAGATCCGCGAAGGCATGGCGCGCGACGATTACAGCGATCCCGGACCCTACAAGAATCCGCCTGGCACCGTCGCCTATGAGATCGATGCTCCAGCCGCGGAACCGGCCCGGCAGGATGGTGGCAAGGACAAGGGTGGGGCGACGGAAATGAAACGGATGAAGGGAATGAAAGGCATCAAGATGAAGGGGATGTGAGCGCGGCGTTCAGGCCGAATGTTTCAACCGAACGAAGGAGACGCGACATGAAAGAACTGCATCGAACTGGCGTCGCACTATTTGCAACGCTGCTCTTGGCGACGCCGGCATGGGCCGGGGCAGCGCTTGCCGGACATCAGGACGACACGTTTTCGGCTGGTGAGCCGGGCGAGGCGAACAAACCAGCACGGATCGTTCAAGTGACGATGGGCGAAGCCGACGGCAAGATGACGTTCACGCCGAACAAGATCGAGGTCAAAAAGGGCGAGCAGATCAAGTTCATGCTGCGCAACAACGGCGAACTCGACCACGAGTTCATTCTCGCGACCACCGCCGAAAATCTCAAGCATGCCGAGTCGATGAAGAAGAATCCCGACATGGAGCATGATGATCCGAACGGCAAGCGCCTCGCGCCGAAGAAGACGAGCGAGATCGTCTGGAAATTCACAAAGCGCGGCACTTTCGAATACTCCTGTCTGATCCCTGGCCATCGCGAAGCCGGGATGATCGGCACGGTCGTCGTCAAGTGAACTGATGACATTTGCCATGCAAGAGGCTGCCATGAACGACTACCAGATCGATCGCGTATCGGACGACGGCTGGCACGCAGCGATGGCGACGTTTGCCGACGTTCACTACGAGCAGACAGCAATTTACGGCTCCGGGCAACGGGGCGAGCGCTCGAGCCACATTCTTTTGCAACGCGAGGGGGTTCCGGTCGCAGGCGCTCGGGTAGGCCTTTATCTGGTGCCTTATCTCGGTCGCGGCATGGCGCTCGTGCGCTTCGCGCCGTTCTGGCGTTCTTTCGACGGTGCTCTCGATCCGGAGCGTTACCGGACTGCAGTGGCGGCGTTGGTGGACGAATATTGTCGACGACGAAAGCTTTACCTCGTCCTTCGTCCGCGGCCGCATCCCGACTTTTATCCGATCGAAGCGCAAATCCTGAGCGAAATGGGTCTCGCAGGCTCCGCGTCATCGATGCTTGACCGCTATTTCGTCGATGCGACGCTGGACGAAGCGGAGCAGCAGAAAAGCCTAGACCAGCGATGGCGCTACAATCTCCGCAAGGGTCTTGCGCACAACCTCGACGTTCGCATCGGTGACGCTCCCGCCGACATCAAGGCCTTCCAGGACGTCTATGCCGAGATGGTTCGGCGCAAGAACCTGAACTATCCGGGCGTCGATCTGCCCGCGTCCATTCCGGACCTGATGCGGCTTCCGGAGCGAATGAAGATGCGCATCGCGCTGGCGCATCACGAGGGAAGGCCGATCGGCGGCATCGCATTCAGCGTCGTGGGTGATCTCGCCTACTACGTTTTCGGTGCGACCAGTGATGAGGCAACCGCGTTGAATGCCGGATACGTCCTGCAATGGCACGTCATGCGCTGGCTGCGGGAAAACACGAAGGTGCGCTGGTACGAACTCGGCGGGCCCGGTGATCCGGGAATTCGGCAATTCAAAAAGGGACTCGCGGGCAAACGAGGCGTTCTGCTTGCCGTCCGGGAATTTCACTACTGCCCCGACGTGACCGCGCGCGTGGTCGTGGGAGGACTGTTCGCCCTCCGCGACGCGCGCAACAGGATCCAGCGCTGGCAGCGTGAAAGAAGGCCTTCCGAGGGAAGGCAAAGTAACTGAAGAGGAATGAAAATGAAAACACGCAACTTCATGGCGGGAATTTTCGCGATCGCTTTCGCCTTGTCGTCCGCCGCCGCCATCGCGCAGGCCGACATGGCCAAGGGCGAAGTCAAGAAGATTGACGAGTCCGCCGGCAAGATCACCTTGAAGCACGGACCGATCAAGAACCTCGACATGGACGAGGACGGCATGACGATGGTGTTCCGCGTCCAGGACCCGGCGATGCTGAAACAGGTCAAGGTCGGCGACAAGGTGCAATTCCAAGCCGAACGGGCAACGGCTGGCATCACCGTCACCAAGATCGAGAAGCAGAAATAGCACCCGGCTTTCCGACGCCGTCGGCCTCAGGTTCGGCGGCGTCGGATGCGGCGGAGTAGGAGTTTTAGGATGGAGGGATCGTTGCGTCGTAACGATGGGGTCAATGCAGAGTTTTTCTACGACCGTCAGAGCGGCAGCCTAAGTGGGGCAAGCCTGGTCGACCAAATGGCGGTGTGCGCACTGCAGGTCGGCTCCGTCGTTACGCGGCCCGTCGGTCACCGCGGTTACGGATGGGGGTGCGACGTGGTTTCCTGCGCCGTCGCGCAACGCGACATCGTCGTTGGATTGAATGCAGATGCAAGATTTGCGATTCCGTTTTGTGATCGATACTGGAGCCGAATCCTCAACGGTCGGTACGACTACGAAGAAGAGATCGAGGCGTTTCTGAAGAGCGTCGCCGACATCAGGTACACCTTCGTCGATTGCGGGGCCAATTTCGGCTACTGGTCGGTCCTCGCATCGAGCGAACCGTTCGGCCGCCAGACCGTCCTGGCGATCGAAGCCTCACCCGATAACGCCGCGCGGCTCGCATTGAACGCCGGATTGAATGGTAACCGGTATCGCTGCGTGAACGCGGCCATCGGCGGCAGCACAGGCGGATTCGTGCGTGTCGCGGGACGACGACACGAGGCATTTTCGACGTATGCGGCGAAGGAGGACGATCACGGAGCGGTGAGACGCGTCTCGCTCGACGGCCTACTCGGCAGCGTCCTCGATGCACAGGCGCCGACGGTCATCAAGCTGGATGTCAAAGGGGTTGAGATCGAAGCAATCGAAGGCGCAAAGAACTTGTTGTCCGGAGATTCGCTTTTGATCTGCGAGGATCGCGGCTCGGATCGGGCGCACGGTGTTTCGTATCATTTGATGAATGAGGCCGCGTTGAGGCTCTACATCTTCGACCCCGCCGATTGTCGTTTCGTTCGCGTCGAAGGTCCGGCGGTGCTGGATCGCGTGAAGCGATATCGTTGGGTCGGCTACAACGTGTTCGCCACGCGAAGCCCGGTTTGGGAAGACCGATTGCAGTCTGCGCAATGGATTCGCCGATGACCGAGGGCGACATGCGGCGCGATCCGAATGCAGGTTCGCTCGGCGGAGGCACCGCCGAAGGCCATGGAGCGGAGCGTCCGCCGGGCCATGATACCGTGGCATCCCGAACTTCCTCATGTCGGCGGAAGCCTCCTTTTCAGATTGAACTTGCAATGACTGATTGGACAGCCCGTTCCGGAAGGCTCGCCCCAAGGCGAGCGGCCGAGTCAGCAGGGAACATTGGAAGACTGGAAGGATGACGATGAGTCTGCCTAGACAGGATCGGGGTCCGGCGCGGCGCTCGCAAAGCGCATCCGTTCGGGCGGAAAAGCCGATCGCTGGGGAACGCAGATCATCATCCTTGGGGCGCGACCTGCGGCTGGATCTGTTCCGCGGACTGGCGAATTGGGCGATCTTCCTGGACCACATTCCGAATAACGCGGTTGCCTGGGCGACCACGAGAAACTACGGCTTCAGCGACGCCGCGGACGTCTTCGTGTTCATTTCCGGTTACACCGCCGCCTTCATCTATGCACGCAGGATGGCCGCGCAGGGATACCTCGCGGGGATGGCCTTGCTGATCCGCCGCGTGTGGCAACTCTATGTGGCGCATGTTCTGTTGTTCGTGTTCTACGCCGCGGCCATCGGGTATGTGGCGCAAAGCTACGGACATTCCCACCTGCTTGACGAATTCAACGTGGCCGGACTGATCCAGCAGCCGGTAGCGACTCTCACACACGGCCTCCTTCTCAAGTTCAAGCCGCTCAATCTAGACGTCCTACCTTTGTACATCGTGCTGATGGCGGGCTTTGCCCCGTTGCTGATGCTGATGATGCGGGCCCCGGACGCGGCGCTGACTGCTGCAACCGCGGTCTATTTGCTGGCGCGCCATTTCGGCTGGAATTTCCCTGCGCATCCTTCCGGCGGCTGGTACTTCAATCCGTTTACATGGCAGCTTCTGTTCACGATGGGCGCTTGGGCGGCATTGGGCGGTGCCGCGCGGGCGCAGGCGTTGGCTCGGTCCCGAATTGTCCTGATTGCGAGCGTGGCATTCGTGGTTTTCGCATTCGTCGTTACGGTCGGCGCTCGCCTCGGTCTATCGACGTCGCTGTCGCCCGTGTTCGATGTCCTTAGTGAGAAAACCAATCTTGCTCCCTACAGGATCCTTCATTTTCTGGCGCTTGCGGTGATCGTGGTTCGTGTCGTTCCGCGAGACTGGAACGGCCTTCGTTCGAGGCTGGCGCGTCCGATCATCGTATGCGGTCAGAGGTCGCTGGAGGTGTTCTGCATAGGAATTTTCCTGTCGTTCGTCGGGCATTTCATTCTGGAGATGTATTCGGACCGTCTGCTTACCCAAATCGGGGTGAGTGTTGGCGGACTTCTGCTGATGACGACCGTCGCGCTCTATCGGACGTGGTCCCGAACTCTTGACGTGCGTTCCCCCAAGGCGCCGGTCACGCGCGGCAATCAGCCGAAAAAGGGAGAATGAATGATGCACCCACCGGTCATCACGGTTTGCGACGTGGGCGGCCTTCTTCGGAAAGAACGATGAGGCAGCTCGGGCGTCAAAAAGACAACCGGAAACACGCCTGTGGTCGATGGTCCGCATGTTCAGCGATTGGGTTTGAGCGAGGTCTCCATGATTGCCCTTCCATATGACTACTTCTTGATTGCCTGGTTCGTTCTCGCGGCCGCCTCCACGGCGTACGTTGCGTTCGATCAATTCAATGGCAACCCTGAACCGGTAGTGATGAAGTGGGGCTTCATTCTAGTCACGCTCTATATGGGGCCATTCGGTCTGCTGCTCTACGTACTGGCAGATAAGGAGCCGCGCCCCGGTGAGCACGAACGGTTCACAGCGCCGCTTTGGAAACAAGGGATCGGAAGCACTATCCACTGTGTCGCTGGCGACGCCACCGGGATTATTCTAGCGGCGGTCGTGACGGCATCGCTCGGACTGCCGATGTGGATCGACCTGATCGTCGAATATATCGCCGGGTTTTCGTTCGGGCTTTTCATCTTCCAGTCGCTCTTCATGAAAAAGATGATGGGCGGCACCTACTGGGAAAACGTGCGCAAGAGCTTCATGCCCGAATTCATCAGCATGAATGCCATGATGGCGGGAATGGCGCCAACGATGAGCTTGTTGATGATGGGCCGCGATATGCGCGCCATGGATCCGCTGGAATTGGTTTTCTGGGGCGTGATGTCGCTCGGTGTCATGGTTGGGTTTACGACGGCGTACCCGTTCAACGTCTGGATGGTGAAGAAGAAGGTCAAACACGGCCTGATGACCGTTCGGTCCAATGATGACGCAAAAGCCCACGATGACCACACAAACAAGCCGGCCATGGAGAAGATGGCCCACGGCAGCGACCATCAGATGGGAGGCGACGCAACCACCCCGCAGTTGGTGGCGCTCGCCGGCGTGACGGGGTTTCTCCTGATATCCGGAATGGTCATTCCCGGCTTTTCCGTGAACCTCAGTCTCAGCGCCCGCGACGTCGATGCCTCCATCATGCCGCCGGGTATGATCAACACGTTCGATCTTCCCGGTGAGGCCATGAAGGACATGGCCGCTGTGAAGCCGCGACAGGTTACCTATATTGCTCCGCCCGACGCAAAGGGCGACCAGGTGCTGCAACCGCGGATCGAGAACGGCGTCAAAGTGTTTGACTTGGAAGCGTCCGTCATTCGCTGGAACATTCTTCCCGACGAAGCCGTCGATGCTTACGCCTACAATCATCAGGTGCCGGGGCCCCGGTTACAGATGACCGAGGGCGATCACGTCCGCTTCAACTTTCACAACAATCTCCCGGAATCCACGACCGTGCATTGGCACGGCCTGATAGTGCCGAACAAAATGGATGGCCCGGCGAAGATCACCCAGGATCCGGTGCCTCCAGGCGGTTCCTACACCTACGAATTCACGGTCGGGCAAAGCGGTACGTATTTTTACCACAGCCACGACCACCCGGACCGGCAGCAGGCGCTCGGGCTCTACGGCGCATTGCTGATTGCGCCCAAGGATCCATTGACCGAAGTGAAAGCCGATCTGGATTACACGATCCAGTTGCAGGAATGGCTGAAACGCGAATGGCTGACCTATCCCGCCATGTCGATGGAAGGAGCGATGCCGAACTACTTCACCATTAACGGCAAGGCCTATCCTTCGACCGACACGATTGCAATGAAGGTCGGGCAAACCATCAAGCTGCGGTTCATCGGCACCAACAATAACTTCATTCATCCCATGCATGTCCACGGCGGCCCGTTCGAGGTCGTCGCGGTCGATGGCGTGACGTTGAACGAAAGCGCGCGTTATCAGGCGGACACCGTCAACGTCGGCCCAGGCCAACGCTATGACGTCATATGGACCGCCCGCAAGCCGGGCAAATGGCTCGTGCATTGTCACATCCCGCATCACACCGCGAACAACAATGTCGAGCAGCAGGACGGCGGAGGCCTGATGCTCGTTCTCGACGTGAAATGAATCTCCGTCTTACAGCCACACAGGAAGACATGATGTCGAAGATCTCAACGAGCCTTGCATTGATCACAGCAATTCTTTCAGGCGGGGTTGCTCTTGCTCACCCGCAACTCGAGACGTCAGATCCTGCCGCTGGCGCGACGACGTCGTCGCCCAAGCAGATCAGGATCACCTTCAATGAAGTGGTGATACCGAAATTCTCCGGGATCGAAATCAAAGACAAGGTGGGCCGGGCGGTCGCCATCGGAAAGTCTTCCGTTGATCCGGCCGACAAGAAGCGATTGGTCGTTCCAGTGAAGGAGGAATTGTCTCCCGGTGAGTACAAGGTCGATTGGCACGCCGTCTCGGACGACACCCATCGCGTCAAGGGCTCCTATTCATTCAGCGTAACCCGCTGATGATCGAGGTCGGACTTATCATCGCGCGGTTCCTGCACTATCTGGCGACAACGGCCCTCGCGGGTCTGTCGTGGTTTCCACTCTATGCATATGCGGGAGCCGAACCGGACGTCTTGGGTCGTTGGCGGCAACGGTGGCTTTTGTGGACCGCCGTTGCGACGCTGTTCAGCGGCCTAGGCTGGTTTGCGTTTGCGGCCGCGAATATGAGCGGCAGCATGGCCGATCTCGTCGATGCAGGGACAGTATGGGCGGTCCTCCATGACACGGGTTTCGGTGCCGTTTGGACGTCGCGCATGCTCCTTGCGACACTCACGGTTGGCGTGGCGGCATGGGGCCTTCGTTCGAAGGTGGCGGCGCATCACCAGAACTGGATGATGCCGCTCCTGGCCGCAATCCTTTTGGCGTCGTTGGCCGGGACGGGTCACGCTCAGATTGAGGACGGCTGGGCTGGCGTCGTGCACATTGTTGCCGATGCCATACACCTTCTCGCTGCCGGAGCCTGGCTCGGCGGCCTTATTCCATTGGCGTTGATCCTGCATCGCTATCTCGGAACGGATCTTAACGTCGGACCGAAGGACATGGACCGAATTCTGATCCGGTTCTCCGGCATGGGATATCTTGCGGTTGCTGCGTTGATCGGGTCGGGCCTCGTCAACGGCTGGTTTCTGGTCGGATCGCCGTCCGGGTTGCTGGACACGCCGTACGGCCAAATCCTTCTCGGGAAGCTTGCACTGTTCGGTGGAATGCTCGCGCTCGCGGTCGCGAATCGGTTCTGGCTCGTTCCATCGATGGGCAGGATTCGAACGGATGCGGCTGAGGGATTGACGAGGTCGTCCGCAAAGCTGCGCAACCATGTGCTCGGAGAGCAGGTCTTGGGATGGATGGTTCTCCTGGCGGTCAGCATCCTCGGTACGATGCAGCCGGCCGTCGGGTAGTGACAATGGAATTACGTGAAGGATGATCCGCTTGGAAGGAGGCTCAAGGTGAACACAGGTAACGTATCGCGGCGGAGCGCACTGGGAATTGTCGCGGCGGCATTGATTGCTCCGACGGTTTCCGAGGCTGTAGAGAGCACCATCATCCGTGTTCACAAGGATCCGAGTTGCGGTTGCTGCTCGGGGTGGGTGCGCCATCTGGAAGTGGCAAGATTTAACGTCACAGTTCAGGAAGAGAGAAACCTTCAGAACATCCGAAAGCGCTTGGGAGTCCCGACCGATCTGGCCGCATGCCATACGGCAGAAGCGGGCGGCTACGTCATCGAGGGACATGTTCCGGTGGCGGCCATTCAGCGCTTGTTGAGGGAGCGTCCCGTTGCGACGGGCGTGGCCGTGCCGGGAATGCCAATGGGGTCGCCCGGCATGGAGGGGGGAGCACACGAACGATACGCGGTCGTTCTGTTCGGGTCGGATGGTCGACGTACCTACATGGAGTTTGAGGGGACGCGGTCGGTCGGCTAAAGCAGATCGATTTCATTAACCAGTTCGGCTTCTGCATTTGGCATAGTGATCCGTCGTTGCCGAATATGTGAAGGATTCCCACTTTTCCGGTTCCCGAGGTCGTGTCAGGGTAGAGTATGGATATTCGCCATCTCATAGGTCGAGTGCTTGCGGTCGTCGCGATCGTAGGGCTCGTCGCAGCGCCGCTGGTATCGCCAGCCGCCGAGATAGGGCCGTCCAACGTCGCGATGTCCGACATGGCGTCGATGGCTGGCGACATGCCGTGTTGTCCGGACACGCAAAAGAAGAATGACTGCAAGGATTGCCCGCTGCTTGCGATTTGCGCAGTGAAGAATTTGGCGTCGCATCCCGCTGTCGAGGCGATTGTCGTGCGTGTAGCTCGGCATCACCAAATCGCGCTCCATGATGATCTCATGAGCGACGGGCTCGATCGTCCACCGCCCGACCATCCTCCTCGAACCCTGGTCTGATCGGCGTATCAGCGCCGTTCGATACCGCGCGGTCGAACCTGCGCGGATGATGCGCGCCGTCATACGGCAGACCAACGAAGTTCGAGGATTTACACATGAGTATGTCAGGTTATACGCGCACCCTTCAGGGTGCGTTGATCGCTATGGCCGTAATCGGTGCTGCCAGCACCGCAGCCTTTGCGGACATTAAGGACTACAAGTTTGAACTGATCGATCAGGCCGTCCAGGCTGGGCCTGACAAGGTCATCGCCGTCAAGTTGATCAATAACAAGACCGGAAAGCCGGTCCCCGACGCGGTGATCTTCGCGATCCGTCTCGATATGGCGCCAGACGGTATGCAGGAGATGGCGACGAAGATCACGCCGATGCCGGGAAGCGAGCCTGGCATCTACAAGTTCAAGGCGACGTTCGGCATGGCGGGCCGTTGGCAATTGTCGCTCGGCGCCAAGGTGCAGGGCGAGACCGGCACTGTCGAAAACAAGCTCGTCATCACGGCGCAGAAATGAGCCGGGCTGTCCTGACAGGTGTTGCCGCCGGCGCAATAATTGCGGCGGTCGGCGGCGCATTCATTGCCGACCATGTGCGCAGGGTTGGCTTGGTTCATTTCACGACGTCGGCGGCGGCCGAGTCCGCCGCGGCACCGATTTACTATCGGGATCCAGATGACAAGCCGTTCTACTCGTTGACGCCGAAGAAAACGGCGGATGGGCGGGCGTACCGCGCGGTGCCGTCCGGCGCGGACCTCAGCTTTGATAATCCCGTGCACGAGGAGATCGGCACCAAGGTTGCCGACACCAAGGGTATCGAGCGCAAGATCAAATACTACCGCAACCCGATGGGCCTTCCGGACACGTCGCCAGTGCCGAAGAAGGATTCGATGGGCATGGATTACATCCCCGTCTATGAGGGCGAGGACACCGGCGACGGCTCGGTCAAGCTGTCGCCGGGCAAGATCCAACGCACGGGCGTGCAATCCGAACGCGCCGCGCCCCGCGTGGTCCGAACGCTGGTTCGGGCGCCCGGCACGATTCAGCTCGATGAGCGGCGGATATCCGTCATTTCAATGCGCGCGGAAAGCTGGGTGCAGAAGGTTTCCAACGTCACCACCGGATCTGCCGTCAAGAAAGGGCAGCCGCTGATGGAAATTTACAGCCCAGCGATTTCCTCGGCGGCCGCGGACTACATTTCAACGATCAATTCTTCGGCCACAGGCGGTAACGGGCCATACGGTCGCGGATCGCGACAACGCTTGATGAATCTCGACGTTCCGGACGCGGCGATCGTCGCCATGGAAAAGAGTCGCACAGTTCCGATTGCGATTGAATGGTCCGCGCCACGTGACGGCATCGTGCTGGAACGCAACGCCATCGAGGGCATGCGGGCACAGCCCGGGGATGTCCTGTTCCGTGTCGCCGACGTCTCCATGGTGTGGGCCCTGGTGGATGTGGCCGAACGAGATCTCGGTGCAGTGCGCGTAGGCCAAACGGTCACCGTGAGGGCACGCAGTTTTCCGGGGCGTGCGTTTTCCGGAAAGATCGGCGTCATTTATCCGCAGGTGAACCGCGAAACCCGTACCGCACGGATCAGGGTCGAACTTTCCAACCTTGATCTCGCCTTGCTTCCTGACATGTACGTCGACGCCGAGATCGATACGGGCGATCCGGCACCGGTTCTGGCGATTCCGGAAAGTGCGGTGCTCGATACTGGTACGCGGCAGTCGGTGTTGGTGGACAAGGGGCAGGGCCGCTTCGAGCCGCGGGAGGTGAAGCTCGGTCAGCGTGGCAACGGTTACGTCGAGGTGAAGGACGGTCTCCACGACGGCGAACCCGTGGTGGTGTCGGCGAACTTCCTGATCGATGCCGAAAGCAATCTGAAGGCTGCGCTGAAGGGTTTCTCGGAAGCGGGAGGCCAGCCATGATCGCACGCCTGATCGCCTGGTCGGCCCGCAATCTGCTGTTGGTATTGTTCGGCGCGGGTTTCGCGGCTGCTGCAGGCATCTATGCATTGGTGCACCTGCCGCTGGATGCGATTCCGGACCTCTCGGACACGCAGGTCATCGTCTACACGGAATATTCGGGTCAGGCGCCGCAGGTCGTCGAAGACCAGGTAACCTATCCGCTGGCGACGGCGATGCTGACGGTACCGAAATCGAAGGTGGTGCGCGGGTTTTCGTTCTTCGGCGTGTCCTTCGTCTACGTGATCTTCGAGGACGGAACGGACATCTACTGGGCGCGCTCGCGCGTGCTCGAATTCCTCAACGGTGCCGCGCCGCGATTGCCGTCCGGCGTGACGCCGACCATTGGCCCCGACGCCACCGGGGTCGGCTGGGTCTACCAGTACGCCGTGGTCTCCAAGGACCTCAATCTTGCAGACACGCGGGCCATTCAGGACTGGAATCTGAAATTTGCGCTGGCGAAAGCGGGAGGCGTCGCGGAGGTCGCGAGCGCCGGCGGCTTCGTGCGCCAATACAACGTCGTTCTCGACCCACAGCGCATGCGCGACCGCGGCATCACCATGCAGAAGATGCGTGACGCGATCCGCGCCAGCAACGCCGACGTCGGCGGACGAACCGTTGAACTGTCCGAGTTCGAGTATGTCATCCGGGGCAGAGGCTACATCAAGGACATCAACGACCTCGGCAACATTGTGCTCAAGACCGACAACGGCACGCCCGTGCTGTTGCGCGACGTCGCCCGCGTCGAACTTGGCCCGGACGAACGGCGCGGCATTACGGAATTAAACGGAGAAGGAGAGGTCACCAGCGGCATCATTCTGCAACGATTTGGCCTCAACGCTCTCGACGTCATCAACAACGTCAAGGAACGGTTCAAGGAGATCGCGAGCAGCCTGCCAAAGTCGGTCGAGATTGTTCCGGTCTACGATCGCTCGACCTTGATCAATGCCGCTATCGCGACGCTCAAGCATACCTTGTTCGAGGAGAGCATCATCGTCGCACTGGTCTGTATCGTCTTCCTGCTGCATGTCAGGAGCGCGCTAGTCGCCATTCTGATGCTGCCTGTCGGCGTACTGATGGCGTTCGGCGCGATGAAGCTGCTCGGCATCGGATCAAACATCATGAGCCTCGGCGGCATCGCGATCGCGATCGGGGCCATGGTAGATGCGGCGATCGTGATGATCGAGAATGCGCACAAACGTCTGGAACGTGCCGTGCCCGGTCAGTCGCGTCTCCAAATCCTGATCGATGCCGCATCCGAAGTCGGGCCCGCGCTGTTTTTCAGCCTACTGATCATCACTGTCTCCTTTATGCCGATCTTCACATTGGAATCGCAGGAGGGGCGGCTATTCAGCCCGCTGGCCTTCACCAAGACGTTCGCGATGGCGGCGGCTGCCCTTTTGTCGGTAACGCTGGTGCCTGCGTTGATGGTGATCTTCGTCCGCGGGCGGATCGTTCCGGAGCACAAGAATCCGATTAACCGCTTTCTGATCTGGATCTACCGACCAGTCATTAAGGGCGTAATGCGGGCGAAGACGCTGGTCATCGTTCTCGCCGTCGCAATACTCGCTGTCACCGTGTGGCCCGCGCGCCAACTCGGCACGGAATTCATGCCCAACTTGAACGAGGGCACGTTGCTCTACATGCCGACGACCTTGCCGGGCATTTCCGTCACCAAGGCGGGCGAACTGCTGCAGACCCAAGACCGGATCATTCGCTCGTTCCCGGAAGTGGCCTCGGTGTTCGGCAAGGCTGGGCGTGCCGCGACCGCGACCGATCCGGCGCCTTCGGAAATGTTTGAAACCATCATCAATCTCAAGCCGAAGGAGCAGTGGCCGCCCGGCGTGACCATCGATAGTCTGATCGCCAAAATGGACAAGGCGTTACAATTTCCGGGCGTCTCCAATGCGTGGACCATGCCGATCAAGGCCCGCATCGACATGCTGTCAACCGGAATTCGCACCCCGGTTGGTGTCAAGGTGATCGGTCTGGATCTGGTGGAGATCGACAAGCTGGCGAAGCAGGTCGAGCGCGTCCTGAAGGCTGTGCCCGGCACGTCCTCCGCATATGCCGAGCGCGGCATCGGCGGTTACTATCTGGACATCACGCCTGATCGGATGGCGCTCGCGCGTTACGGCATCATGATCCAGGACGTGCAGGACACCATCGCCACTGCCCTCGGCGGACAGACGGTGACCACCACCGTCGAGGGCCGTCAGCGCTTTACGGTCAACATGCGGTATCCTCGCGACCTCCGCGACAATCCCCGCAAGATCGCGTCCGACGTGCTTGTGCCAATGCCACAGGGCGGCGCTGTACCACTGGGCGAGGTCGCCAAGATCAGTCTAGATCCCGGGCCGACCTCGATCCGGACCGAAAACGGGCAGCTCGCGAGCTACGTCTACGTCGATATTCGTGACCGCGATCTCGGCGGGTATGTCGCCGATGCGCAAAAGGCGGTACAGGCCAGCATTCAGTTTCCGCCTGGTTACTACGTGATGTGGAGCGGACAGTATGAATACCTCGAGCGTGCCACCGCGCGCCTCAAGATCGTTGTCCCGGTGACGTTGCTGATCATTTTCCTGCTGCTGTATCTGAACTTCCGTTCGATCACCGAGACCATGATCGTCATGCTGTCGCTGCCGTTCTCCTTAGTGGGCGGCCTCTGGCTGATGTGGTGGCTCGGCTTCAACCTTTCCGTCGCCGTCGCCGTCGGGTTCATCGCACTTGCGGGCGTTGCCGCCGAGACCGGTGTCGTCATGCTGATCTATCTCAATCAGGCCTATTCCGAGATCGAAACAAAGCGTACGGCTGAGGGCCGCTTGGTCACGCGAGCGGATCTTTACGACGCCATCATGGAAGGCGCGGTTGAGCGCGTCCGCCCCAAGATGATGACGGTCGTTGCTATCATGGCGGGCCTCCTGCCGATCATGTGGAGCACCGGTACCGGATCGGAAATCATGCAGAGGATCGCGGTGCCGATGATCGGCGGCATGATCTCGTCAACAGTGCTGACGCTGGTCGTGATCCCGGCGATCTTCGGCCTGATCAAGGGCTTCCGGTTGCCGGAAGGTCCTCACGGGCCGATGACGTCATCAACCCCGACATCGAAACGGCGACCACGCATTCCAGAGCCTGCCAACTGAGGAGATGATCCATGATGCACGAAATGGCGCCCGGCATGATGTTGGGAATGGGACTCATCGGACTGCTGGTGGTGATCGTCCTGCTGCTCGCGGCGGTGGCGCTCGTCAAATATCTGCGCTCGTCCAACAAGGGAGGAGACCGATGAAGAGGCTATGGATGTTGGTGTTCGCTGGCGTCGCCGTTGCTTCCGGAGCGATTGCACAACCCGGTGACGTCGATCGGGGACGGAGCGACTTCAGGGCATGCGCGGCGTGCCATTCCCTCGAACCGGGTCGCAACATGACGGGACCGAGCCTGGCCGATCTTTGGGGTCGCAAGGCGGGTAGCTTGGCGAGCTTCGAGCGCTATTCGGATGCGCTGAAGTCGTCCGGAATTGTCTGGAACGACAAGACTCTCGATGAATGGTTGATCGATCCGCAGCACATGGTTCCGGACAATCTCATGCCGTTTGAGGGTATCAAAGAAGCCGGGGTTCGCGCCGATCTTTTGGCATTCCTCAAGGAGGCTACCAAACCGGGGGCCGCGCCGAAACGATCCACACAGATGCCGATGAAGGGCATGGGCGGAATGGTGAGTGGCGGTCGCGACCCGAACCTGAAAAAGATCGAGCCTGCCAGACAGGTGAAGGCGCTCACCTATTGCCGTGATACCTATCGGGTCACCACCGTCGATGGGAAGACGCGCACGTTCTGGGAACGCAATCTCCGTTTTATGACCGATTCAAGTAAGGATGGGCCGGAGAAAGATGTCCCCGCAATCATGCCCGCGGGAATGATGGGCGATCGAGCGGCCGTAATCTTTGCAAATCCCAATGAGATCGGAAAGTTCATTCAGCCGAAATGCTAGTCTTTCGAGATCCTGAATTCACGCCAGCTTGCGCAGGGGAAGGAAAAATATTTAGTTCGCGGGAAGCTGCAATCCAGCGATCGTCGGACGACACGAGCAACGAGCGCGCTGCATCGGTCCATTTGTATCGACGATTGGGTTTGATATCAGCTTCGATGATCATCGCCAGTCGAGAAAACATGAGTACGGTGCGGGAAGGACGACCAATGTTATCAACGTAGCGGTGATGAGTCCGCCGATCACGACGGTCGCCAGCGGCTTCTCTACCTCCGCACCGGTTCCGGTCGCGAGTGCCATAGAAACGAAACCAAGCGAGGCGACCCGCGCTGTCATGACGCGAGGCGGATGCGTGTCAGCGCGCCTTCTTCAATCGCCGTTTCAGCATCAAGGCCCTCATTGATCAGTTTGCGGACCTGCGTCAGCATCACCAGGCGATTGAGAACGGTGATGCCTTACAGCGCTATGAAGGCGAATTCGCTACGTCGGCATGGCGCGCCGTTGCGCCGATCACCAAATTGCGCCCCTTCATCTCGATGCCGTCGAGCCCTTCGATATGAGACAGGTCGACGAGATGCGGCGGGCTCGCCAGCCGCTGCTTCATCACCGGCACGAGCGTGTGGCCGCCGGCGATCAGCTTGGCATCCTCGTTCTTGGCGAGCAGATTGGCGGCCTGCCGTACGGTGCCGGGACGATGATATTTGAATTCGTACATGAGCGGTCCTTTGGAATCGCCGTTCGGTCGCCGTTACGCCAGATCGGATTTCGCCATCGCCTTCGCGCCGGCCGCGATCGACAGCACGATGTTCTGGTAGCCCGTGCAGCGGCAGAGGTTGCCCTCGAGTTCCTCGCGGATGGTCTGATCGTCGAGGTCGTGACCCTTGCGGTGGACCAGATCGACCGCGGTCATGATCATGCCCGGGGTGCAAAAGCCGCACTGCAGGCCATGATGTTCACGAAACGCCTCCTGCATGGGATGCAGCGGCGCGCCGTCGGCGGCAAGACCTTCGATGGTGGTGACGCTATGACCGTCCGCCATCACCGCGAGCGTCGTGCAGGACTTCACTGCCTTGCCGTCGAGATGGACGACACAGGCTCCGCACTGCGAGGTATCGCAGCCGACATGGGTGCCGGTGAGCTTGAGGTTCTCGCGCAGAAACTGCACCAGCAGCGTCCGAGGATCGACATTGGCTGTCACGGGGTTGCCGTTCACGATCAGCGAAATCTTGGCCATCGGCACTCTCTAGCGGGTTAGCTTATGGGCCGGCCATTCTATTCTGCCGCGTTGCACGGCACCGGCCAGCTTAAAATTGTTCCAAATGCATCATAGGTGCCTCAGCGCCGATCGGCAACCTCGGGCGCTGAAGGCCAACGCAGGCGTGATATGCCGAAACTGCCCGTCAATTGCCGTCTTTGACGGCCTCGGCAAAATTCGCAAAAAATTCATCGGCGAGCTTTTTGGCCGACCCGTTGATCAAGCGCTGACCGAGTTGCGCCAGCTTGCCTCCGATTTGAGCCTCGACATTATAGACGAGCAGCGTGCCGCCATCCTTGTCCTGCAGATTGACGGTGGCGCCGCCTTTGGCGAATCCGGCAACGCCGCCCTCACCTTCACCGGTGATCTTATAGCCGTTCGGCGGATCGAGATCACTGAGCGTCACCCGACCCTTGAAGCGCGCGGAGACAGGACCGACCTTCATCTTGGCGACAGCCTGGAATTCATTGTCTCCGCTCTTGTCCAGTTCTTCACAGCCCGGGATGCAGGACTTCAGAACAGCCGGATCGTTGAGCTTTTCCCAAACCACCTGACGGGACGCCGGAAGTTGAACTTCGCCGGTCATTGTCATTGCCATTGTCTTGATCTCCCGCTTGAGCCGATGCGGCCGGGCCGCAGTTTTTACCA
>Ga0310345_10000923_pt1 | contig 35988 bp, 39 predicted proteins | sample HC15DNA20500_MG_FD_204667 | JGI IMG/M metagenome (GOLD analysis project Ga0310345, IMG submission 204667) | Marine microbial communities from station ALOHA, North Pacific Subtropical Gyre - HC15-DNA-20-500_MG | ecosystem: Environmental > Aquatic > Marine > Oceanic | place: Pacific Ocean: North... | reverse complement strand
TGGCCGTGGCCAGCGCCAGTTCCAGTTGCTGCTTTTCAGAAAGCAGTTCATCGACCTTGGCCTGCAACTGCTTGTTCGTGGTGCTGAGTTGCTGGACGGCGGCATCCTGCTCGACCAGGCGCCGGCCCAACTCCTCGGTGCGCCTTTGTGCAAACCCCAATTCCTCCTTGCGCGGCCGCAGACCCCGCAGCTCTTCCTGGGCCTGGTGCAGATCGCCCTGGGCGCGCGACAAGTCGCCCAGCAGGCGTGCGTTGTCCTGCAGGGCGTGCACGGCCTCCTGCTGTTTGGTGGCCAAGGTCTCGCGCACGCTGCGCAACTCGGCCTGCAGGTACTGCACCTGCTGCTCGTGTTTTCGCTGGTCCTGGTCGCGCTGCTCCTTGCTGGACTGCCGGAAATGCTCCAGCGCCTGGCGGGCATGCTGGTGCTTTTCTTCCAGCGATTGGCGATGGCGTTCTTCGGCCGCGACGCGCTCCTGCAGGTCAACCACCTGCTGGGCAAGCTGCGTGCATTCCAGGGTCTTGCTGCGCAGCGTTTCATTGGTTTTGCCGTGAGCGGTTTTTTCATCGGCCAGCGAGCGCTGTGTGTGTTCCAGCTGCTGGCGGGTGGACTGGGCCTCGGTTTTCAGGGCCGCGGCGGCTTGCTGCTGCTGCGCGAGTTGCTCGGCGTGCTTGTTCTGCGCCGTGGTGACCCGTTCTTCCGCTTCCTCGTTGACGCGGGCGGCCAGGCGGCCGACCAGGTCCTGGATCGCCTCGCTGACGGCCACCCGGGTGCCGGCGGCCCCGCCTTCATCTTCCTCGATCTCCTTTAAATAGCGGTGGATCGTGCTCTTGGAGCCGGTGCCCAACTCTTCGCGCACCGCATCGATGGACGGATGGCGCCCCGTGGCCAGCAATTTATCGCGGGCCCGCAGCACCTCAGACTTGTAGATTCCGGCTCGGGCCATGGCTCGTCCTCTTATTTCGTACTATGGTATGTACCATGATATTACATACTATTTATGAGGTAAATGGCTTTTAATTTTCCATAAAATTCACATTGGGTAATGGTAGATTATCCAATGTGAGGCCGATTTTTGATGGTTTCTGCCGTGGTGCTGGTACGGGGCCAGCCTAAAGTCGATTTGGCGCCATAAGCGCGCTTATGGCTCAAGCGGAAAAAAACTCACCTCCCAAAGAAGCCTGGCCCCGGCGAGTTGGCGAAAATATGTCCAAACAGGCATAATTGAGGCGATGTCGAAGCAAACCCGCAAACCCATCAAATGGGTCAGTTCCGCCAAGAGAGATCTGGATGCGATGCCAGAAGATGTCAAAGACGTTTTTGGCCATGCTATCGACCTGGCCCAGGCCGGAGGCAAGCACCAGGATGCCAAGGTGATGACGGGTTTTGGTTCCGCCGGCGTGCTGGAGGTGGTCGAGGACCACCAGGGCGACACCTATCGGGCGGTCTACACCGTCAAGTTCGCCGGCTGGGTCTATGTCCTGCACTGCTTCCAGAAGAAGTCCAAAAGCGGTATCGCGACGCCGAAGCCAGATCTGGATTTGATCAACACCCGCCTGAAGGCCGCAAAACAGGATTTCGAAGTTTGGCAAGCACAGCAAGGAGCAAAGAAATGAATGACCACGCAAGCATCACCATTGAAGAAGGCAGCACCAACGTCTACGCCGACCTGGGCTACACCGACGCGGCCGAGATGCAACGCAAGTCCCAGCTCGCCGGCGAGATCGCCCGTGCGATCAAGGCGCGCCGCCTGACGCAGGAAGATGCCGCTGCGCTGCTGGGGATCGACCAGTCCAAGGTGTCGCGCATCACCCGCGGCCAGTTCCGCGGCGTCAGCGAAGCCAAGCTGCTCGAGCTGGTGGCCAGGCTGGGCCACGATGTAAAGATCGTGGTCGGCCCGGTGCGGCGCCGCGCCGGCAAAATCGAGCTACAGTTTGCCTGAACACGTCTGTCCTCTCCAGCGCCATCCTGGTTTGCGCCCTCTTAGTCTTACTGTGTCACAAAAAATGATGATTTGGCAGCGCATAGGACTTCAGGCTGTCCCCCGTTACAAGACGGTTGCCGGCGCCGCACGAGCCCACTCCGCAAAGCTAAGCGGCTTCTCATGAAACATCTTACTGTCGCGCCCCACATCGAACGCGTACCGCTCTTGGTCGGCAGCACGCCGTCCGAGGCCTCACCAAACACGTTTGATGTGCTGATTGTTGGCAGCGGTTTGGCCGGACTCAGCACGGCGCTGAAGCTGCTGGAAGACCAGGAAGCCGGTTCATCCGGCCACGCGCGGTTTCGCATCGCCATCCTGACGAAGGGGTCTCTCGCCGACGGATCCAGCGGCTGGGCCCAGGGCGGCATTGCGGCCGTGCTGGAGCGTGGCGAGGAAGGCGACAGTTTTGCAGCCCACATTGCCGATACGCAGGTCGCGGGCGCCTGGCTGTCCGACAAAGCGGCCACCGCGCAGGTGGTGGAAGGCGCGCCGGCAGCGATTGCCTGGCTGCAGGCCCAGGGTGTGGCTTTCACACAGGAGCCGGGTGTCGCACCGGCGCTGCACCTCACCCGCGAAGGCGGGCACAGCCACAGGCGCATCGTGCACGCGACCGACGCCACAGGTGCCGTCGTGCAGGAAAGCCTGATTGCGGCCGTGCGGGCGCACCCTGCCATCGACGTGTTTGAACAGACCACGCTCGTCGACCTGATCGTCCAGAACGACACCGCCACGGGCAGGCCGCGCTGCGTGGGCCTTTATGCGCTGGACAGCCGCGACGAGGGAACCGGCAGCGGCGGCACGGTGCATACCTTTGCCGCACGTGATGTCCTGCTGGCCACCGGCGGCGCCGGCAAGGTCTACCTCTATACCAGCAACCCCGACACTGCCACCGGCGACGGCATTGCCGCCGCCTGGCGTGCCGGCTGCCGCATCGGTAACATGGAGTTCATCCAGTTCCACCCGACCTGCCTGTACCACCCCGAAGCCAAGTCCTTCCTGATCAGCGAAGCGGTGCGCGGCGAAGGCGGCTTATTGCGCCTGCCGGAATCGGCAGGCGGTGCCCGCTTCATGCCGGAACACGATGAACGCGCCGAGCTGGCCCCGCGCGATGTGGTGGCTCGCGCGATTGATTTCGAGATGAAAAAACACGGTGTGGACTGCGTCTACCTGGACATCTCGCACAAGGGCGAGGCCTTTGTGCGCGAACACTTCCCGACCATCCACGCACGCTGCTTGGCGCTCGGCATCGACATCGCGCGCCAGCCGATTCCCGTGGTGCCGGCCGCCCACTACACCTGCGGCGGCGTGCTGACCGACCTGGCCGGCCGCACCGACATCGCCAACCTTTACGCCGCGGGCGAAACCGCCTGCACCGGCCTGCACGGCGCCAACCGGCTGGCCAGCAACTCGCTGGTGGAGTGTGTGGTGTTCGCGCAGGAAGTCGCGAGTGCTATCAAATCGGAAGCTGCTCACGCCCGCTCCATAAGGGCCGGAGGCAAAAATGACTCCAAAGTTTCGTTGCCCGCCTGGGACGAGAGCCAGGTGACCGATGCCGACGAGCAGGTGGTGATTGCCCACAACTGGGACGAGCTGCGCCGGCTGATGTGGAATTACGTGGGCATAGTCCGCACCAACAAGCGGCTGGAGCGCGCCGCGCACCGCATCGCACTGCTGCAGTCGGAAATTGACGAGTTTTACGCCCACTTCCGCGTCACGCGCGACCTGCTGGAGCTGCGCAACCTGGTCCAGGTGGCCGAGCTGATCGTGCGTTCGGCGCAGTCACGCCACGAAAGCCGCGGCCTGCACTTCAGCCGTGACTACCCGCAGACCGATGCGGTGGCCGTGCCTACCGTGCTGGTGCCGCCCGGGGCCTGAGCCCTGACTGTCACCCGCGGCGCGGCTCCAGGTCTGCGTCCAGCCAACCGCGCAGGCTGTTCACAAACGCCACCGCCTGCACCCCCGGCAGGTCTTCCAGGCGCACAACGCCTTCGCTGAGCCGGCCAGCTCGCAGCGCGTTTGCGCGGCCGATACCGCCCAGCAGGCCGCAATCGAGCGACGGGGTCAGCCAGCGGCCATCGAGCAGCAGCGCGATGTTGCCGCGCGTGCATTCGGTGATTTCACCTTCAGCGTTCCACAGCAGGGTGTCGAAGATGCCTTCCTCCGCCGGCATGAAGGCGTCGTAATGGGCGCGCCGTGTGGTCTTGAAACGCACGAACTCGCTGTGCGCGTCGTCCAGGGCTCGACCGGCCAGCTGTAGCCGCACGCGCTGCGGCGATGGCGGCAAGACAAAGGCCTCGGCCCGCGCCTGCCCCCTGGAATCCAGCAGCAATCGCACGCGCCAGACGCCCTTCTCGTGAGTCTGCACCAGCTGCTGCAGGCACTGCTGCACCTGCTGCAGCGACCAGGGGTAAGCGAAGTGGGCTGCTGCTGCCGCCATGCGCGCCAGATGCGCCGGTGCATCGCGCAATTGACCGTCTTCCAGTGCCAGGGTTTCCAGTAATTCAAACGGCATGCTCGCGCGCTCCACAAAGGCGCGCTTGTGGCGCCACTCCTGCCATTCTGCCCCGGCCAAGGCACCGGAAGTGATGCCGCTGCCAATGCCGCAGGTTGCCGCGCTGCCGCGCAAGGTCACGGTGCGAATGGGCACATTGAAGGTGGCGCGTATTCCTTTTTCACCCGGATACACCACGCCGAAAGCGCCGCAATAAACACCGCGCGGCTCGGGCTCCAGCGCCTGGATCATCTGCATGGCGCTGACCTTGGGCGCCCCGGTGACCGAGCCACAGGGGAACAGCGCCGCAAACACGTCGGCCAGTGAACAACCGGCGCGCGTGCTTGCCACCACATCCGACGTCATCTGCCACACAGTGGGCAAAGCTTCGGTATGGAACAGGCGCGGGACCTGCACGCTGAACGGCTCGGCGACGCGCGACAGGTCGTTGCGCAGCAGGTCCACGATCATCACGTTTTCGGCGCGCTCCTTGGCCGACGTGCGCAGGGCCAGCGCCCGTGCCGCGTCTTCGGCGGGTGTGGCGCCACGCGGCGCGGTGCCTTTCATGGGCCGGGTCAGGATGCAGCCGTTGTGCCAGTCAAAAAAAAGCTCGGGTGACACCGAGAGCAGTTGCTCATCGCCGGTGTCGAGAAAGGCTGCGTAGCCTCCCGGCTGGGCGCGCTGCAGCGCGGCAAACAGGGCCGATGCCGCGCCGTCCTCCGGCTCGCCGCGTAAAACGCCGTGCAGGGGCGCGGTGAAATTCACCTGGTACAGCGCACCGGCCACGATGGCCCGGTGAATGCTGTCCAGCGCGGCGTCAAACACGGCACGCGAGCAGGCGGCCTGCCATTGCACCTGCGCGGAGTCAGTATCATTGTTGTCCCCTGGCCAGGGCAATGCTTCGTCATAAACCGCAAACCAGGCCAATGGACCTTGCGCCGCATGCACGGCCAGCGCCGCGTCAAAGGCCGGTGCGGCTTCGTAGCGAAGATAGCCCACGCACCAGAAACCTTGTGCGGCTGCGGCTTGCACGGCATCAAGCACCGGCCGCACCTGCGCAGCTTCATGCGCTGCCAGTATTTGGCGAGGGCGACTAAACACGTGCCGCAGGCGCGGCCCGTCCGGCAGGTAGGGGTCGGAAAAATCGATGCGCGCCGACGAGGCAGGCATCAGGCCGCACCGATGCGCGGCACCAGCCCGCCCACCGGCCGCCCGGCGCGCTGCGCCGCGGTGAACGCCAGCATGCGGTCTATTGGCAGGCGGGCCCGCACGCCCAGGGCAGGGTCCACGTTCACTTCCGGACTCAAGGTCTGCAACACCTGCGCCAGGCCGGCCAGGCCGTTCATCGCCATCCAGGGGCAATGCGCGCAGCTTTTGCAGGTGGCGCTGTCACCGGCTGTCGGGGCTTCGATAAACACCTTGCCGGGGTTCAGCGTGCGCAGCTTGTGCATCATGCCGTTGTCGGTGGCGACTATGAATTCGCGGGCATCCATCTCGCTCGCCGCCTTGAGGATGCCCGAGGTCGAACCCACCGCGTCGGCGAGCGCGATCACGTCCGCCGGTGATTCCGGATGCACCAGTACCTTCGCTTTCGGGTGTTCCTTCTTCAGCGCCTCCAGTTCAAAGGACTTGAACTCGTCATGCACGATGCAGCTGCCGTTCCACATCAACATGTCGGCGCCGGTTTCACGCTGGATGTAGTCGCCCAGGTGCCGGTCGGGTGCCCACAGAATTTTCTGGCCCTGCTCCTTCAATGCCCTGACGATGTCCAGCGCGCAGCTGGAGGTCACCAGCCAGTCGGCACGTGCTTTTACCGCGGCGCTGGTGTTGGCATAAACCACCACGGTGCGGTCGGGGTGGGCATCGCAGAAGGCGCTGAACTCGTCCACCGGGCAACCGAGATCCAGCGAGCAGGTGGCGTCGACGTCGGGCATCAGCACGCGTTTTTCCGGTGAGAGAATTTTCGCGGTCTCACCCATGAAACGCACGCCTGATACCACCAATGTGGTTGCCGCATGGTCACGCCCGAAACGCGCCATTTCCAGCGAATCGCTGACCAGCCCGCCGGTTTCCTCGGCCAGGTCCTGCAGGTCGGGATGCACGTAGTAGTGCGACACCATGACAGCGTTGCGCTCCTTCAGCAGGCGGCGAATCCGGTCCTTGAGCACAGCGCGTTCATCCTGCGCCGGCTCCACCGGCACGCGCGCCCAGGCATGGCGCGTCGGGCAGGAGGGCTGCTCGTAGTCAATGCGCACCAGGGACTGGACAGTGGTTGCGGCGTCACTCATGGCGGGCCTCACAGCTGCGTAAACCGCATGGAAAAATCAATCGCCTTGATGTCTTTGGTCAGGGCTCCGATGGAAATGCGGTCCACCCCGGTGGCGGCAATGCCGGCCACCGTGTCCAACCCGACGCCGCCCGACACTTCCAGAATCGCCCGGCCCGCCGTGATACGCACCGCCTCGCGGAGCTGCGCCAGGTCCATGTTGTCGAGCAAAACCATTTGGGCACCGGCAGCGAGCGCTTCTTCCAGTTGGGTCAGGGTCTCGACCTCGATCTCGACAAAAGTTGCCCGGGCCGCCACGTCGGCAGCACGCTGCAAAACAGCCGTGACGCCACCGGCGGCCGCGATATGGTTTTCCTTGATCAGCACCGCGTCGTACAGGCCGATGCGGTGGTTGCTGCCGCCGCCGCAGCGCACCGCGTATTTTTGGGCCAGCCGCAAACCGGGCAGGGTTTTGCGGGTGTCCACAATGCGGGCCCGGTTGCCCGCTACCGCCTGCACGGCCCGCACATAGGCCGCCGTCTGCGTGGCCACGGCGCTGAGCAACTGCAGGAAATTAAGCAAGCTGCGCTCGCCGCTGAGCAGCGCGCGCGAATTTCCCTGGATTTCCAGAATGACCTGGTTGGCACTGCAGGACTGGCCATCACGCACATGCCAGACCAGGTCGGCCTGCGGGTCCAGTCGCTGCAAAGTCGCCTCCACCCAGGGCCGACCGCAAATCACTGCAGCTTCACGCGCCAGCACGCGGGCCTGGCTGCGTTGCACTGGGTCCACCAGGCCGGCAGTCAAGTCTCCTGTCCCGAGGTCTTCGTCTAGCGCCCGGCCTGCATCGGCGTGCGCAGGAAGTGCCATGATGGCATCGCAAAAGTGCAGACTATTCATTTTTTTCGTTGTCTCATACAAATGTTGGCGGCAAGCATAGCTGCTTCGCGAACTATCCTGTGGTTAGCACGCTATCGGAGGAATAGGAGAGAGGGTGAGCCCTCAGCCGGCTGTACTAGAATCCGTTCCGAGGTCCTGCTGGCACATTGTGGTCGGATATCTGGGATGGACAGCACCCAAAGCCGTGGACTTGACTCGGTTCGTACCGACGCAGTAAGTTGACCTGACTGCCGCCGATCCCCTGCTAGCCAGTCAACACCTCAGTGAGGTATTGGCCACATCTTCGGAACATTTCGATACCTTCGCGGACGAAGGAAGCCCCGTTTTTCCAAGCCCACACTCTCACCAAGCCTCGAGGCTGGAGACGCTATGCAACGTACCCTTTTAGCTGGAAAAATCCACCGTGCCACTGTCACCCAGTGCGAACTGCATTACGAGGGTTCATGCGCCATTGACGACGACTTGCTGGATGCTTCGGGCATTGCCGAGTTCGAGCAGATCCACATCTGGAACATCAACAACGGCGCGCGTTTTGTGACTTACGCCATACGGGCGCAGCGCGGTAGCGGCACCATCTCGGTCAACGGTTCGGCGGCACGCCAGGCCGCTGTTGGCGACCTGATCATCATTGCGGCTTTTGGCCAGCTGCCAGCCGACCGGGTAGCGAGCTTCGAGCCTAAGCTGGTGTTTGTCGACGAGAGCAACCGCATCAAGGACGCGCGCTCCGGCATTCCGGTGCAGGTCCGCTGAAACCGTCTTTCTCCTGACTTCCCGGCGAACGCAATGGACAACCAGACCATGAGCCAGCGCAGCCTGCGGCATGTGTGGCACCCCTGCACGCAGATGAAGCAGCACGCCTCGCAAGCCGTGCCCCTGGTACCTGTGTCACGTGCCGAAGGTGTCTGGCTGCATGACTTTGAAGGCAATCGTTACCTGGACGGCATCAGTTCATGGTGGGTCAACCTGTTCGGGCACAACCATCCGGCCATTCAGGCGGCCCTGGTGGACCAGCTGGGCCGACTCGACCACGTCATGCTGGCAGGCTTCACACACCAGCCGGTGGTGGAGCTGTCAGAACAACTGGCCGCGCTGACCGGACTGGGCCATGCCTTTTATGGCAGCGACGGCGCCTCGGCAACCGAGATTGCGCTGAAGATGAGCGCGCACTACTGGCGCAACACCGGACGCCCCGGCAAGTGCCGTTTTGTAGGCCTGTCCGGGGGCTACCACGGAGAAACCGTGGGCGCGCTGGCCGTGACCGACATCGCCATCTTCCGCGAAGCCTATGCACCACTGGTGCGGCTGGCCGCCACCGTACCCAGCCCGGATGCACGCGCCGCCCAGTCCGGCGAAAGCGCCGCCGACGTGGCGCAGCGCGCCGCCGCCGCGCTGGAGGCCTGGCTGGATGAACACCACCAGGAAACCGCGGCGCTGATCGTTGAACCCCTTGTGCAATGCGCAGCCGGCATGGCCATGCACGACGCAAGCTACCTGCGCCGGATTCGCGCGCTGTGTGATCGCTACGAGGTTCATCTGGTGGTGGATGAAATTGCCACAGGCTTTGGCCGTACCGGCACCATGTTCGCGCACCAGCAGGCAGGCATCCTGCCCGACTTCATTTGCCTGTCAAAAGGTCTGACCGGCGGCACACTGCCTCTGTCCGCAGTTTTGACCACCGACGCGGTGTACGAGGCCTTTTACGACGACGAAGTGGCGCGCGGCTTTCTGCATTCACACTCCTACACCGGCAATCCGCTGGCCTGCCGGGCCGCGCTGGCAACCCTGGCGCTGTTTGCGCAAACCGATGTGCTGGCCAACAACCTTGTTCTGGCCCGGACGCTGGATCAGTCTTTTGCCCCTCTGAGCAGCCATCCACGCATCCGGCACGCGCGCCACCTGGGGATGATCTGGGCCTGGGATGTGGACACCTCGCTGCCTCACTTTGCGCAGCGTTACCACCAGCACGCAATGGCGCACGGCGTTCTGCTTCGCCCTATAGGCCGCACCATTTACGCCATGCCGCCCTACGTGATCGACGAAGAAAGCGGCACGCACCTGGCGCGCGGTGCGCTTGCCGCACTGCAGGCCACGCTGGCTGAAGAAACAAGCTGGCGATGACCGGGCAACGCACCATCTCCTGCTTTGTCACCGGCACCGATACCGGTGTCGGCAAAACCCTGGTCAGCACGGCGCTGCTGCATGCACTGGCACGCCACCACAAGCACGTCGTCGGCATGAAGCCGGTAGCAGCAGGGACCACGCTGATCCACCGCAGCGAAGTCAACGAAGACGTGCTGGCGCTGCGCGCGGCCTCCACCCTCGCAGTGCCCGCAGCGCTGGACAACCCGGTGCTGCTGCCCGACGCGGTGTCGCCGCATGTAGCCGCCGCCCGGGCCGCCCGCACCATTGACATTGCCCACATCGTCGCCTGCCACCGGCAGCTGTTGCAGCTGGCCGATGCGGTGGTGGTGGAAGGCGCGGGAGGCTTTCTGGTACCACTCTCGGCAAGCGAGACCGGCGCGGACCTGGCCCAGGCACTGGGCCTGCCGGTGGTTCTGGTCGTCGGCCTGCGGCTGGGCTGCCTGAACCACGCGTTATTGACGCTCGAGGCCATACGCGCGCGCGGCTTGAGCCTGGCCGGCTGGGTTGCCAACCACGTCGATCCGGCCATGCTGGCGCAAGACGACAACATCAGCTTTTTGCAGCAACACCTGAACGCGCCTTTGCTGGCCCGCTTGGCCTGGCAGTGCGTGCCTGATGCCCGAACAATCACGATGGAGCTCCCCCTGGCATGGCGATAAGCACTTGTTCTCCGCAGACCTCTTCCTGGCTTGACGAATTTCCTGCACGTTTGGCTGCGCTGGACGAAAGCCACCTGCGCCGCCGCCGGCGCGTGGTGCTGCCGGAAAGCGGCGCCCGCCTGCAGGTCGATGGCCAGAGTATGCTGGCGTTTTGCAGCAACGACTACCTGGGCTTGGCCAACCATCCGGCGCTCATAGAAGCAGCCTGCACGGGGGCGCAGCGTTTTGGCGTGGGGGCGGCGTCTTCGCCGTTGGTCAGCGGCCACAGCGCTGCCAACGAGGCATTGGAGCAGGCACTGGCTGCTTTTGTCGGTCTGCCCCGCGCGCTGTACTTCTATGCCGGTTACGCCACCAACATCGGCATCATCCCCGCATTGGTGGGCCAGGGCGATGCTATTTTTTCCGACGCACTCAACCATGCCTGCCTGATCGACGGCGCGCGGCTCTCGCGTGCACAGATTCACCGTTACGCACACGCCGACCTCACAGCGCTGGACGAAGCGCTGACGCAGAGTCCGGCTCGACGAAAACTGGTCATCAGCGACGCGGTGTTCAGCATGGACGGTGATCTCGCCGACGTTCCGGCCCTGCTGGCACTTTGCGAGCGCCACGACGCGTTGCTGCTGCTGGATGATGCGCACGGTTTTGGCGTGCTGGGTCCGCAAGGTCGTGGTTGCCTGGCCCACTTCGGGCTGAGCGGGGCAAGCGCCTCGCCGCGCGTACTTTATATGGCCACACTGGGCAAGGCAGCCGGCGTGGCGGGAGCCTTTGTGGCGGGCAGCGATGCCCTGGTCGAATGGCTGCTGCAAAAAACGCGCAGCTATATTTTTGCTACCGCCGCGCCTGCGCTGCTGGCCAGCGCTTTGCTCACCAGTCTGCAATTGATAGAGCAAGACGAATGGCGGCGAGCCCATCTGATCCAGCTCATCACGCGTCTGCGACACGGCCTTGCCGAGCGCCTGCAAGGTAGCGCCTGGCAGCTCGGCGCCTCGCTCACGGCCATTCAGCCGCTGCTGATTGGCCGCAATGATGAAGCGTTGGCCGTCATGGAGGGCCTGCGCGAACGCGGTCTGTGGGTTCCAGCGATTCGCCCGCCCACCGTGCCCGACGGCACAGCGCGGCTGCGTATCGCGCTGTCGGCAGCCCACACAGAGGCCGATATCGACGAATTGGTCCAGGCCTTGAGTGAACTGGCCGTCGCCCGGCAGCCAGCGGATGCGCTCGGCCAGACTTCACACCCTTTCAACGCCATTCAGATTGCAGCAGCATCCCGCAACCTAGATACCAGATACGAAATGTGTATCGCTTCAAGGAACAACGACATGTCCAGCGTTTTTGAACAACCCGTCACCCTGCACCGCCCGCGCCAGAGCGTCCCGGCCCGCCCCGAGGCCCGCTGGAGTGTTGATGCCATCGAGGCCTTGTTTGACCTGCCTTTTCCAGAACTGATGCACCAGGCCCAAACCGTGCACCGTGAAAACTTCGACCCTTCACGCGTTGAATTCGCCACGCTGCTGTCGGTCAAAACCGGCGGCTGCCCGGAAGACTGCAACTATTGCCCGCAGGCGGCACGCTTTGACACCGGCGTGGAAGCCACCAAGCTGATGGAGCCGCATGAGGTGAAAATCGCTGCGCAGCGCGCCAAGGACGCCGGCGCCACCCGTTTCTGCATGGGTGCCGCCTGGCGCGCGCCGAAAGACCGTGATATTGAAAAAGTGGCCGAGCTGGTGCGCACGGTCAAGGCGCTCGGGCTGGAAACCTGCGCCACCCTGGGCATGCTGGAAGACGGCCATGCGCAAACCCTGCAGGGCGCCGGGCTGGATTACTACAACCACAACCTCGACAGCGCGCCCGACTTCTACGGCGACATCATCACCACGCGCGACTACCAGGACCGGCTCGACACGCTGGCGCGCGTGCGCAGTGCAGGCGTCAAGGTCTGCTGCGGCGGCATCGTCGGCATGGGCGAAAGCCGGCGCCAGCGCGCCGGCCTGGTGGCCGAACTCGCGAACCTGTCGCCCTACCCCGAATCAGTGCCGATCAACAACCTGGTGAAGGTCGAGGGCACGCCGCTGGCCGGCCAGGAAGACCTGGACCCGTTTGAATTCGTGCGCACGATTGCCGTCGCGCGCATCACCATGCCCAAGGCACGTGTGCGCCTGTCGGCGGGCCGCCAGCAGATGGGCGATGCGGTGCAGGCACTGTGTTTCCTCGCCGGCGCCAATTCGATCTTTTACGGCGACAAGCTGCTGACCACCGGCAACCCCGACACAGGCGCCGATGTCGCCTTGCTGGAGCGCCTGGGCATGATGCGTTCTGCGCCTGAGGTGCAAGCATGAAGTCTCCACCAGCAAGCAATGGCGCTAGTCTTACTGGGCTCCTTCCCGTTCTTCGGACATATCCAATGACATGATGTGCTCAGGAGAGAGATGACGAAGATGAGAAGGAGCCTCACGGGCGAATTCAAACGTGAAGCGGTGAAGCCACCCGGCGACAACGTCACCCACATTGCACGGGATCTTGATCAGCATTGCCCTAGGTGCGATGCTGACAGACGTTCCAGATTTATCCCAAATCGTGTTCTCTCGCTGAGAACCCCCGGCGCCGCTTACTGCGGCGTCCAGCATCCCTGCCTTCAGACCGATCAAAGAAGCCCGCCGTAACGACAGTGACATGACCCGCCTTGCCCAGTACATTGAGGCTGCCGAGCGTGAGAACACGCGCCGGAGCTATGCTTCGGCCATACGCCATTTTGAAATCGAATGGAAAGGCTTGCTGCCTTCCACTGCCGATGCTATCGCCCGCTACTTGGCCGACCATGCGACTACCCTGGCCATCAACACGCTGCGCCAGCGGCTGGCGGCGCTGTCCCGCTGGCATACAGACCAAGGCTTTCCTGATCCCAGCAAATCAGTCTTGGTGCGCCAGGTCCTCAAGGGCATTCGTTCGGTTCACGCCGTGCCAGAAAAGCGTGCTCGCCCGCTGGAACTGGCGGTCCTCGAGCGGGTCGCTCAATGGCTCGATACCGCGATCAGCAACGCCGCGCAGATGGGCGACGCTCAGGCCTTGCTTCGCCACACCCGTAACCGCAGCGTGTTACTGCTGGGGTTCTGGCGTGGCTTTCGCTCTGACGAGCTGGTCAACCTGCGCGTCGAAAACGTCGAGGTCAAGCCCGGCGAGGGCCTGACCTGCTACCTGGGCCGCAGCAAAGGCGACAGGCAGCTGCAGGGCCGGGTCTTCAAATGCCCGGCTCTGTCCCGTTTGTGCCCCGTGATCGCCTTCAATGCCTGGGTCAGCCTGGCCGGCTTGACCGAGGGTCCGGTGTTCCGCAAGATCAACCGCTGGGGACATGTCGCCGAGGACGCCCTGCATGCCCACAGCCTGATTGCTTTGCTGCGGAACCTGCTTTCGGAGGCTGGCGTCGTGGCCCCCGAGGAATACAGCAGCCACTCCATGCGCCGCGGCTTTGCCGGCTGGGCCCGCGCCAGCGGCTGGGACATCAAGGAACTGATGGAATACGTCGGCTGGAAGGACGTCAAATCGGCTATGCGTTACCTTGATGCGTCGGATTCAAACCTGCAAGCCCGGTTCGAGCAGGGTCTGACAGCCCTGGTCCCGGCAGTTCCGCAGCCACCGCCGCCTTTGTTGTTGCTGACCGAACAGGTCGAAGGCCCCCGCCTGCTGGCAGAAGGAACGACGCCCGTGGCGGTCCTGCGCGTCACGATGGTGCTGGCCCGCTCCAGCAAGCAGTCGCGCGGTCTGGCCCGTGGCCACCGGCTGATCGAGCAGACCTGCTTCGAGCGTTTTGCCATGCAACGCCTGAACACCGAGGGGACGCTCTACGAGCTGGCAGTTCCCTATCTGTCTCGCGACTTGCTGGACGAGGTGATCGCCACGCTGCTTGATGACATGTACCGCATCGCCGAGGACAACCAGTGCCTGCTGGAAACCGCGTTTCACGAACCCGCCACCGACACCTACTGGGACTGAAGCGATGGGTAGCAAAGCCGCCGGGCGGGGTAGTCCCCGCGAATGACCACGCTCCATGAGACGACCTATCCCGGCCTGAAACCGATCCGACACCGCGTGAGCTGGCGGAGCTTTACACGCCGACCGAGAATGAACAACTCCTGGCTGCCGGCGTCGGCAAGCGCCCCTTCATCCCCATTTCACTTTTATGAGCTCAGCGTGCGACTGAGCCAGCCGTCGGAGCACGTCAGCCTTGCCAAGCAATAAATCCGAAGCCTCTCGGCGCCTTTCCATTCTGTCAACCGAAGAAGTTGACAGCCTGTATGGCTTGCCGCACTTCACCGAGGGTGAACGCCAAATCCATTTTGATTTGAGTCCCGAAGAGCGAGAGACCATCGATGCTGCACGCACAATCACGGCGGGCGTTCATCTCGTACTGCAACTGGGCTACTTCAAGGCCAAGGCACAGTTCTTCGTTGTCAGTCTTGACCATGTTCGGCCCGACATTGATCACATTCTGACGCGCTATTTTCCAGGCAGGGCGGATTCAAACCTGAAGTGCAACACCCTGGATTTCAATGAATGAGGGTGGAGTGTTGGGGGCTATTGAGCAGGAGTTCTCGATATACCGCCAGTGGTGATCGTACGCCCAGGCCTTTCCTGGGCCGGTTGTTGATCTGATCGGCAATCGCGTCGAGCTGCTCCTGGGTGTAGCCCGAGAGGTCAGTTCCCTTGGGCAGGTACTGGCGCACCAGTCCGTTGGTGTTCTCGTTGGAGCCGCGCTGCCACGGGCTGTGCGGGTCACAGAAGTACACCGCGATGCCCGTGCGTTTGCTCAGCTCTTTGTGCATCGCCATCTCCCGCCCCTGGTCGTACGTCATGCTCTGGCGCATAGGGGCGGCGATGCCCAGGAGCTTGTCAGAGAAGGCCTGCATCACGTTGACCGCGCTGGCGGGCTTGAACTCGGGCAGCTTGATGAGCATGAGCAGCCTGCTGGTGCGCTCGACCAGCGTGCCCACCGCGCTGGCATTGCCCGCTCCTTTGATGAGATCCCCCTCCCAGTGACCGGGAAACTGCCGGTCTTCAATCTCGGGCGGGCGCACATGGATGCTCACCATGTCTGGGATCTGGCCTCTTCGGTCCTGCCCTTTGCTGCGCGGCACGCGCTTGTTGTGGGCGTGGCGCAAGGTGGCGATCAACTCGCGCTTGAGCTCGCCCACGGGCTGGGCGTAGATGCAGTTGTAGATGGTCTCGTGTGACACGCGGTGCTCATGGCCTTTAGGGAAGATGCGGGCCAGTGTCAGGGCAATCTGTTCGGGTGACCAGCGCAGGCCCAGGAAGTGGCGCATCACATCGAACAGAACGCCATCGCGATGGAGCTTGTTGGGCGCACGGCCTTGACGACGGCGCTGTAGCGCACAGGCACGTGCCGCGGTGCTGGCGTAGCCTGCTGGCTGTGAATTGCGCAGCAGCTCCCGACTGATGGTGCTTGGAGAGCGCCCCAAGACCAGGGCTATATCCCGAACCGTGTACTTCTGCTGGACCAGACTGGCCAGGGTCACGCGGTCTTCAGGCTGGAGTTGTTGATATCTTCTCTGCGGGGTGATTTGCATCTGCGGACCTTACTCGGTGGCAGGTGTTGCACTTCACTCTTGAGTCCGCCCTGGATGTCGATCGATACGAATTTCTGGTCTACCGGCTGTTGCGCAATGCACTGGAATCCGGGGACTTGTATGTCCATCACAGCAACGAATTTCGCCAGTTTGAAGATGACCTGATCAGCGATGCCCGCTGGGCGCACAAAGACGCCGTGCTCGCTGAAATCGGACAGCCCTTCTTGACCACGCCCATCGAAGAGACGCTGGCGACTTTGCGCGCCAAACTCGAAGACCGCCTGGTAACCGTCAATCAGCGTGTGGCCGCCTGCGTCAACACCAACATCAAGGTCGTGGGCCAAGGTGATAAGAAGCGTTGGTCCCTGATTTACCCAACTGCGCCAGAGACCAGTAATACCCCGTTCTACAGCCAGCTGCCCGGAATCCCTGTTGCCGACCTGTTGCGCTTCGTGAACAAAGAGACGCATTTTCTGGATGCCTTCGAACATGTTCTGAATCGATCCGTCAAGCACGCGCCGGATCTGCGCCAGATCCTGGCTTGCGTGGTGGCCTACGGTACCAACATGGGATTGGGCAAGATGGCCGAGGTCTCCGGCTTGAGCCATGCATCCCTGATCACCACTGCCAGAAGTTATCTGCGGCCGGAAACCGTACACGCGGCCAATGACGCCATCAGCAATGCCACGGCGGCGCTGCCGGCTTTCAAGCTCTTCAACATCCGCGACGAGCTGCATTCCAGCAGCGACGGTCAGCGCTTTGAAACCCAGATCAACACCTTCAACTCCCGCTATTCGCCCAAGTATTTCGGCTGGGACAAGGGGGTGAGCGCGTGCACCGTGGTTGCCAACCACGTGCCCATCAACGCCAAGATCATCGGTACGCACGAGCATGAGAGCCATTTCGTATTCGATCTGCTCTACAACAACACGTCGGAGATCAAGCCAACGCGCCACTCGACCGATACGCATGGCACCAACCAGGTCAATTATTTGTGCCTATATGCCAGCGGCTACAGCTTTGCCCCGCGCTATAAGACCGTGCAAAAGAAAACCGCGGCCTTGGTCGGGTTCAAGCTGCCAAGTCAGTATCCGGCCGACATGCTGATTCGGCCAACCAATAGGGCCAACGAAGAGTTGATCATCAGCGAATGGCCCAATATCCAGCGTATCTTGGCATCCCTTGCGCAAAAAGACACGACCCAGGCCACCGTGGTACGCAAACTCAGCAGCTACGCCCGGCAAAACAACACCAAAAAGGCCCTGTGGGAGTTGGACAACATCCTTCGCACCATCTATATTCTGGACTTCATTGACGATGTCGAACTGCGCCAGAGCGTGCAAAAGGCTCTCAATCGGGGCGAGGCCTATCACCGGTTCCGCCGGGCGGTGTCCTTCATCAATGGCGGGAAGTTCAAGGTACAGACTGAAACCGAGCAGCAGGTCTGGAACGATTGCGCGCGGCTGATTGCCAACGCGGTCATTTACTACAACACGGCCTTGCTGTCCAAGGTGTACGAACAGAAGGTGGCGGCCGGCGATCTGGACGCCATCGCGTTCATCCAGGGCATGTCGCCAGTGGCGTGGCAGCACGTGAACATGTTCGGGTCGTTCGAGTTCAGCGACGATGAGCGGGATATTGATCTGGATGCCTTGGCGGCACAATATGCCGACTCGGTGTTCTGGAGCAACGCCACGCAGCCGGGGCAAGGGGATCTTTTTGACTGAAAGCTAATCCTCTTTCAGAGGGGAAAACCGCTCGTTTTACCTTTTCGAGGGGATGGGCTCATTTAGCCTATTTATCAATTTCGTTCAGCTTCGGTTCACCCACTTCTTCCTAAGCTCCGTCTCACATCAACCAAGGAGCTTTCCATGAAACGTACTTCCATTCTTTGTCTGACCACGTTGCTGGCGGCGGGCGTCCAAGCCCAGACCTTCAACGACACTGCCCGCGTGCGCAACGTCGAACCGCGGTACGAGAACATCTCCGTGCCGCGCAACGAGTGCACCAGCCAGTGGGTGACCGAGCAGCAACCCGTGGCGGCTTCGCGCAATTACGGGGGGCTGGCGGTTGGCGGTGTGGCCGGCGCCTTGCTCGGCAACCAGGTTGGCAAGGGCCGCGGCCGAGACGCCGCCACCGCGCTCGGTGCCGTGGTCGGCGCGCTGGCAGCCGAGCACTTTGCCAACCAGAACAACTGGGGTGGTGGCTACCAGCAGGCATCCCAGCCGCAGCAGCGCCAGGTGCAGAACTGCCGCACTGTCAACGACGTGCAGTCCCGCCTCACGGGTTACCAAGTCGAATACGAGTACCGCGGCCAGGTCTACAGCACGGTGACCCGCGAGAACCCAGGCCGCACCTTGCCGATTCGCGTTTCATTCACTCCGATTGAGAGCGAGTACCAGGGTGGACGCCAATACCAGGGCAGGCGTGATGAACGTGGCGGACGCGAATACCTTGATACTTACAACCGATGAACACATTTGCCAAACTACTCTGCGCCACCCTGCTGCTGGCATCCAACCTGGCCTGGGCCGATCTGAGCCGCGACGACGCGGCTGCAGTGGCCCAGCGGGCCAGTGGCGGCCGCGTGCTGTCCGTTGAGAAGCTCGAGTCTTCGGGCCAGCCGGTATGGCGCATCAAGGTGGTTACGCCGGCTGGTGAGGTCCGCGTGATCCAGATTGACGTCGTCACTGGCCAGACCCGCTAAGGCCAACCTGCTGCAGCTTCAGACCAATGCGCTTGTTACTGATCGAGGACGATGCCGCGCTACGGCTCACCTTGGCCCGCCAGCTGGAGGCCGATGACTACCGGGTCGACCAGGCCAAGGACGGCGAAGAGGGTCTGTTTCTGGCGCGCGAGTACCCGGTCGATCTTGTCATCGTTGACCTGGGGTTGCCCAAGCTGAACGGGCTGAGCATCGTGCAGCGCCTGCGGCAAGCCGGAAGCGCCCTGCCCATTCTGATCCTCACCGCGCGCGGCAGCTGGCAAGACAAAGTGGTGGGCCTGGAAGCCGGGGCCGACGACTACCTGGTCAAGCCTTTCGAATACCCGGAGCTGGCGGCGCGGCTCAAGGCCTTGCTGCGGCGCTCGCTGGGGGCCCCCACTGACATGCTGACGCTTGGCCCCCTCAGCATCGACCCGTCGGCGCAGGCGGTGCGGCTCAGCGGCGCGGTGCTGGAGCTCACAGCGTTCGAGTACCGCCTGCTCGAGCACCTGGTGCGCCAGCGCCCGGCCATCGTCACCAGGCAGGCGCTGTCGGACTACCTGTACCCGCACGGGGAAGACCGCGACAGCAACGTTCTGGAGGTGCTGGTGGGCCGCCTGCGGCGCAAGCTCGACCCCGACGGCAGCGTCGGCCCGATCGAGACCGTGCGGGGGCGGGGCTACCGGTTCACCCTCGAATGAAGGCCGGCTACTCCATTCGTACCCGCCTGCTTCTGGGTGCTGCGGTGGTACTGCTGGCATTTATGGCCGGCGCGGGGCTGGCGGTGCAGCGTGCGAATACCGAAAGCGTGCAGGCGGCCTATTTCGGCCGGCTGCAGAGCACCATCTACCTGCTGCTGGCCGCTGCCGAACTCGATGCTGGCGGAGCGCTGGTGATGCCGCCAGAGTTTGCGGAGCCGCGCCTGTCGCTTCCGGGTTCCGGCCTGTACGCGGGCATATACAACGTGCTGCGCAGGGATCAGTGGCAGTCGGCCTCGACCCTGGGCCTGCAGCCACCGTTCCGGCGCAGCCAGCAACCCGGTCAATGGCGCAACGAGACGGTGGATGGGGCCGGCAAGTCCTTCCTGTCGGTCAGCTATGCCGTCACCTGGAAGGCCTCCGAGCGTGAGGCACCGCTGGTGCTCACGGTGCTGGAGGACCGCGCGGCCTTCGACCGCGAAGTCGGTGCCTTCACCCGCACCCTTTGGCTCTGGCTGGGGGGTGCTGCCGTGCTGCTGTTGCTGGCGCAGCTGTGGCTGTTGCGGTGGGGCCTGGCGCCGCTGCGGCACGTGGCCAGCGAGATCCGGCGTATCGAAGATGGCGGGCAATCGCGCATCGAGGGCCGCTACCCTACCGAAATCTCCAGTCTCACGGACAACCTGAACAACCTGATTGAGCAGGAGCGCAAGCGTCAGGCCCGACATCGCGACGCGCTGAGCTTTCTCGCTCACAGCCTGAAGACTCCGCTTGCTGTTCTGCGCAGCGCCATGGCCGAGCCGGCGCAACTGCCAGCCACCGTAGCCCAGCAGGTGAGCCGCATGGATGACATCGTGCAGCACCAGCTGGGGCGCGCCATCGCCGGGGGCGCCGCGCGTTTTGCGCCGCCACTTCTGGTGGCGCCAATCCTGGAGCGCATTCGCGACGCGCTGGCCAAGGTGTATGCCGAAAGGGCATTGGACTTCAGCGTCGAGTGCCCAGCCGACCTGACCTGGCGCATCGACGAGGGCGACTTGTTCGAGATGCTTGGGAACCTGCTGGACAACGGGGCCAAGTGGGCGCGCACCCAGGTCCTGGTGCGGATATGGCGTGAGCCGGGATCCTTGTGCATTCGCATCGAGGACGACGGCCCTGGATTCAGCGACACCGAGTCCATCCTGCAGCTGCACGTGCGGGGGGACGAGCGAATGCCCGGGCACGGCGTTGGGCTGGCAGTGGTGAGCGACCTGGTGGCCAGCCACCATGGGGAGCTGAAGCTTTCAGGTGGCTCATTGGGCGGCGGGCGGGTTGACATCGTGTTGCCGGTGCCTTGAAGTGGCCTGCTCCTCAGAAAAAGATCAATGCGGGCTGCTATAGATAGCGGAGCGTCGGCCGGTCAGGCTGACCACTGCCCTGCGTCAAATCTGGGCCGCATTCCATTACAGGCTAAGTCAGAAAGCCTGCTGTCCCAATGCTTGGAATCTTCTCGAAGGCGGACGCGCTGGTCTCCCCAACCTGTTCAATGGGCTTTGCAGAACAGAGTGGCAGCTGGCAACACGGTCAATCCGTACTCAGGGCACCCACTCCCTTGAGAGCAGATCAACGAACTGCAGGCCAAGCTCTCGGCCACACCGCAGATCGAATACGTGGCCGTTCTCAACGACGACCAGGCCAGCGCCTCCATGCTGGTGACCTTCGACCCGAAGAACGGCAAGCTCACGCTGCAGCGCGTGGGTAGCTTCCAGGAAGCGAGCGAGAAGTCGCTGCAGCTCAGGGCTCTGCCGCCTTCAAGCGGTCCGCGCTCGCTGTAGTCGGCAAAGCTATGTTGTTTGCAGCCCGTGGCAGGCGAAGCGGCCGTCTAAGATTTCGTGCGAGGGCTCGGCATTCAAAAACAGCGCCAACATCCACATCTAGGGCGCTAGCTAGCTTGGTGACTTCGATCCAAGAGGCTGCGCCCAAGTGTCTTCAAACAGCACATCGTCCAACGCGCAACGCGAGGCCCACCGCTGCCGTTGAAGCATCGGTTCCTCGTAAAAATCATGCACGGGACCGATGCACAACAAAGCGATCGGCTCGGCCCCGTCGGGCATTCCAAGCAGGCACGCCACAGCGATTGGGTCAAACAGCGAAACCCAACCCATTCCAAGCCCCTCGGCCCGGGCGGCCAGCCAGAGGTTCTGGATCGCGCAGGCGGTCGAGGCGAGGTCCATCTGTGGAAGTGTCCTGCGACCAAACACATGCTGCTCACGTCCATCTGCGAGCGCGACCACCCAGACCTCGGCCGCGTCATTGACACCCTCGACCTTGAGGCGCATGAAAGCCTCTTCCCGCTCACCCAACGCTCTCGCAGTCTGCACGCGTTCTTGCTCCACCAATGCCTGCAACTTGCACCGCAGCAACGGCGACGCCACCCGCAAAAAACGCCAGGGCTGCATGAAACCCACGCTGGGCGCATGGTGAGCGGCGGTGAGCAGCCGGCGCATCAGCTCCGGCGCAACCGTTCCCCCTGCGAAGTGACGCATATCGCGCCGTTCAAAAATGGCGCGGTAAACAGCGTCTCGCTCGGCCGGGGAGAAGGTCCGATCAAGGGCAGGTTTGTCGGGCATGGCGGGCTCAGTATTCGATGCCGCACGGCGACAGGATGTTCGCGTTGGATGCGTGCTTATTGTTGGTCAATTCGGTCAGCCCCTCGTTGATAGCTGCTGATCAGTTCGATCGTGCGATGCTCGCTGAAGCGCCGCACGAGAAGCTATCAGGCACCGCGATGTCGTGCAGTCTTCATTGCCTTTCTCGCTCAGGAACGATGATGCATATAATTTCGCGCCTACCGTCAAGGGCGTAGGTGATACCTTGGCACTCCCTCTCTCGGCCTTGTCGTAGGACTTCTCGGCCGTTGGCGTTTCACTCCGCATGGAAGTCTGGGCTCAGTTGCACTGTCTCGCCAATGATCAGCAAACCGGGATGGGGGCCGTAGGCCGGGGCCTGTTCAACCAGGCGGCGCAGGCTGCAGGCCACCACGGTTTGTGTGGAGCGCGTGCCGTCGCGTACGACGGCCGCTGGGGTGTTGGGGCTCAGGCCGTGGGCGATCAGCCGTTCCGCGATGTGGGCTAGACGTTGTATTCCCATGTAAAATACCCGCGTTTGTCCGGGGCGCGCCAGCGCCCGCCAATCGTGCGTGGCTTTGTCGTCGGCCAGATGTCCGGGCAGGAACACGCAGCTGGCCGCGAGGTCGCGGTGAGTGAGGGGGATGCCCGCTCCTGCCGAGCAACCGCTCGCGGCTGTAATGCCCGGTACGACCTCGAACGGTACACGTTGCGCTTGCATGGCTTGCACTTCCTCACCGCCACGTCCGAACACATAAGGATCTCCACCCTTGAGCCGCACCACTCGCCGGCCCGCCTTGGCGTGCTGCACCAGCAGGGCGTGGATTGCCTCTTGTGGAATGGCGTGATTTCCCAGGGCCTTGCCCGCGAACACGCGCTGCGCTCCTTGCGGAATCAGCGCCAGCACCTCGGGTGAGATCAGACGGTCGTACACAACCACGTCGGCCCTTTGCAAGCGATCAAGCGCGCGTTGAGTCATCAGGTCGGCCGGTCCGGGACCGGCGCCGACGATGGAGACAAAGCCCCTAATGTCCGACTCATTCGGCATCAACGCCTCCGGGGCCCTGATGAAACACCAGCTCTTGCACCACTTGTCCGCCGACCAAGTGCTGGTCGATGATGCGGTCCATGTTGGCTTCAGTGACGTTGTAGTACCAGGTGCCGTCGGGCTGCACGCACATCACCGGCCCGCCCTTGCAGGCGGCAAAGCAACTCACGCGGCTGCGCTTCACACGCAACTCGCCCTCGTGCAAACCAGCGGCCTTGAACTTGTTGCCAAGGCTATCGAACAGGGCCTGCGAGGCGCCATCCTGCGTACAACGTGGACCGGTGCAGACCAACAGGTGGCGCTTGTAGCCGCCGATGTGAGGCTTGATGGGTTCGTGCATATCAGACTTGGAAAGGAAGAGTGCGCGCGAAGCGCAAATCACAACGGTCCCCGATACCGTCGCGCCACACCGAAACACGGCTCAAGCGGAACTCCGTCAACCCCGCAAACTGGGCGATGAAAGCGCAGAGGTTTTCGAGGGTCGGAATGCCCAGGCCGGGTACCTCGTCCAGCAGCCGGTGGTCCAACTGCGCACGCACCTGCGTCACCAGCAAACGCAGCTGCCCCAAATCGACCACCATGCCCGTGTGGGGGTCAACCACACCCATCACCGCGACCTCGCCTCGGTAGGTGTGCCCATGTATACGCGTGCTGGCTTCGGTCTCGATCTCGCGCTGAAGGGTGTGCGCAGCGTCAAAGAAGAAACTTTGCGAAATTTCGTATGTCATCGGATTCCGACCATCTTGTGGGTTTGCAGGGTCAGGCGCCAGCGGGGGTCACGCAGACAGTAATCAATGGCCCAGAGGGTATTTTCTTTCAACGCAGGGCCGTCCATGGGCTGCAGCAGATGGCGCTCGAAGTTCAGTTCGATCAACGCGTCCAGGTCGATGCCGGGCTGGGGAACAACAACTTTGAGCTCGTGGCCCGCACGTATCTTCAGGAATGTGCGTACCTTGGGACTGACGCACAGCCAGTCCACCCCTGCAGGCGCAGCGATCGTGCCATTGGTCTCCACCGCAATCTCAAACCCGCCGCGGTGCAATGCGTCGATCAACGCGGAATCGACCTGCAGCAACGGTTCACCGCCCGTCAGCACGACCAGCTTGCGCCCCGCCACCGATGCTGGCCATTGGACTGAAACCTGGTCCGCCAGTGCCTGGGCCGAATCGAACTTCCCCCCACCAGTGCCGTCCACGCCGACAAAATCGGTGTCACAGAACTGGCATTGAGCGCTCGCGCGATCGGCTTCCCGCCCGGACCAGAGATTGCAACCGGCGAACCGGCAGAACACTGCCGCACGGCCGACGTTGCCGCCTTCACCCTGCAGGGTATAAAAAACTCCTTTGACCATGTAGCTCATGGAACGGATCTCGTGGGTGGCATCAGGTGGTGGTTGGCATAGTCCGCTCAGGGGCGAAGTGCGCGCGCAGGAGCGCCTTATTCGGCCTGATCCTCTGCATCCGCCGAAGGGGCCACCCCTTCCTCGACGGGTGTGTTGAGCACGGCTTCAACGTAGTCCACCGGCAGCCGGTGCTGCTGCGCCAGTGCGGCCAGGCTCGCGCCATCGGCATGGTCGGCACGCAGGTTCTCCATCCAACCCAGCAAGCCGGTGGAAAGCGAGCGTCCTGCTTTCTCGCCCGTGCGGGTGCTGCCACCGTCGTCCAGGTCGTACTTGTTGGCGTAGCCGCGCGGCGTGACCATCAGGCCGTGCTGCACGAAGGTGTGGCTGTTGCCGATCAGTACCGTGGTCAGCATGCCGATGTCGCACTCGCTCATCTTGTCCAGCGTGGTGAACTCGATGCGCTCGCGCCGCCGGTAGGCCGACTTGACCACCGCCACCGGGGTGTCGGGCCGGCGATGGCGCAGCAACAGCGCCTGTGCCTGCACGATCTGCTGGGTGCGGCGGCCGCTCTTGGGGTTGTAGAGCGCCACCACGAAGTCCGACGCCGCCACCGCGTCCAGCCGCCGCGCGATTACGGGCCAGGGTGTGAGCAGGTCGCTCAGCGAGATGGAGCAGAAGTCGTGCGTGAGGGGCGCACCCACCAGCGCCGCGCAGGCGTTGATGGCCGATGCACCCGGCACCACCTCAACCTGGACGCCCGACTCGGGCGTCCAGCCGGCCTGGAACAGCACCTCATAGGTCGGCCCGGCCATGCCATACACCCCGGCGTCTCCGCTGGAGATGAGGGCCACCTTCTTGCCCTCGCGGGCGCTGGCCAGGGCATGGACTGCGCGGTCCAACTCCTCGGTCATGCCCTTGCGGATGACCTCCTTGCCTTCCAGCAGATCGGCCACGAGCTTGATGTAGGTGACGTAGCCCACCACCACATCGGCCTCGGCGATCGCGTCTCGCGCGCGCTGGGTCATGTGATCGTGGCTGCCGGGGCCGATGCCCACCAGCATGATCTTGCCTTTGACGTCGCTCATTGCGGGGCTTTCATGGCTGGGGCACAGCCCGCATCCGAGCGCTCCAGCACGGCCGCCACGGCGGGGTGCAGCCAGCGCTGGAAGGCCAGGCCGGCCAACACGCCGATGCTCAGCCAGAACGACAGCGACAGCCAAGCGGTGGTCCAGATGAACTGGCTGCCCAGCTGGCGCAGCGCCACCTGGGCCTCACGCGTGAAACCGGCCAGCGGGTCGGCCATGATGTGCGGCGCTCCGACCACGAAGGGCAACGCCAGCCAGCCGGCTGCGACGGCCCAGCGCAGGGGGCTGCGCACCAGCGCCACCGCCGCACAGGCCAGCGCCGCACCACCCGCCGCGAGCACCCACCAGCCCTGGCGCGAACCCAGTCGGGCTGCGTCCATGCCGGGGATCTCGGCGTGCAGGCCCAGCGAAGGCCAGAAGTGAAAGCTCAACCAGCCGGCGGCGGCCACCCAGGCGGCCAAGGGCAAAGCGCGCAAGGCGCTGCCGCGCCACTGGCACACCGCCATCACGGCCAGCACGAGCAGCGCCATGCTGAACGCGTGCAGCACATTGGCCACCCAAGTCCAGATCTGGCGCTCCACCCCATCGGCGGGCGTCCATGTTTCTGCGTCGTCACCATGATCGTGCGCCGCACCGTCCCCGTGTGCGTGCGTGTCGGCAACCGCCAACGCAGTCTCCACCTTCTGGCTTTCGAGCCCTTCAGCCGCCAGGATGATCGGCATGGTTTGCCATTGCTGCAGGCCCGATTGCAAGCCCCCCACCAGCATGGCCACGGCCAGCGCCGCCCAGATCAATCGTCGAAAAATCATGAAACTCTCCATACACAGATAGGTGGCAACCCGTCGGCCGCGCGATCCGAAACGCCCTAAGTGCCCCAACCGGGAACGCGGTGGAGCCGGCTTTGCCGGGCCACACGCGTTGCCCCCTTGAGGGGGTCGCGCGAAGCGCGTCGGGGGTGACTCTCTTAATGACAAGGCTTGACCGTGACGTGGCGCACATCGTGCGCGGCGTTGTGCGCGATGGGGCTTTCAGCAAAAGCCACGCCGTACAGTACGACCAGGCCCAGCACGGCACCAGCGCACAGTTGCAGCAGCAGGCTACGCGTGGCGCTCACGCGCTGGTCGTCGGGGATGGGGGTGGTGGTGGATGAAGTCATGGCGTGCTCCGTTCAGGGGTGAGAAAAAGAAAACTGTCACAGCGGGCAATGGAAACCGTGGCGTTGCGCCCATCGGCGCCACGGTGTTTGAATTTTTCGACCAGCAAGGCGGTCATGGGCAAAGCCTGTTCGTGGCCGAAGACTCGGGCGCCTGCCAGCAGGGCCGCGGCCTCGCTGACCGATGGGGTGCCGGTGTACCGGCGCACGGTCTCCGACGGGTTGGGCACCGGCACCCCGGCGAGCTGGGCAGGGGTAAAGAAGGTCATGGCCCAGCCTTGTTTGGCGGCCAGGGCGAGGAGGCCTGCTTCGTCAGCCTTGAGCGTGATGCTGGCCGCTGCCACCACATCTGGGGCCAACGCCCCGGCCTGCGCGAGCGCCGCCCGCAACGCGTCCTGCAGCGTGGCCAGAGGCGTGCCGCGGTCGCAACCCAGGCCCACAGCCACGTTCACGCCTGCGTCTCCACCGGCGGGCGGTAAACGACCAGGCGCTCGTGCAGTTCGGCCCAGTGCGCGGCGGTCACTGGCGCGTGGGTGATCCACAGCACGGCCTTGAAACGCGCCAGGTCCACGTCGGCCAGGCGCTCGAAGCGGTGGATACTGGGCGGAAGCGGCGTGGGCCGGGTCCACCAGTGCGGGCTGCCCGCTTCCTGCACCACGGCCACCGGCTCGCCGTTGACCACGTGGGCCGACACACGCGTGATGTTGATCTTGGGTGCCTCAACCTTCCACCCCAACTCGCGACCCAGGATGTCCACCGGAATGGTCTTGCCCACGTCCGACGCCGTGGTCAGCACCGGCGTGGCGCCGAGCAGGGTGGCCACGGTTTCGGCCATGGCGTTGGCGCCGCCGACGTGACCGGACAGCACCGGGATCACGAACTGGGCCGCGTCGTCCACCACCAGCACGCCGGGGTCTTCGTCTTTGCTCTTGAGGTGCGGCGCGATCAGGCGAACCACGGCGCCCAGTGACACGAAAAACACCACCTGATCGAAGTCGGCGAACAGCGTGGCGATCTCGTCGCGAAAGGCTCCGCTGTATGAGCGCACCGAGTTGGGCAGACCCGCCATCAGCGGCGCGAACTTGGTCGCAACGCACACGTGGGCTCCGGGCATCTGGCGCGCGAGATCGGCAGTCTGCTCGGCGCCGTGTTTGGTGATCGCCACGAGGACGACGCGCACAGCAGTTTCTTGGGTGGTCATTCCTGGGTTTCCTCTTCTTCAATTTCGGTACTGGTCTTCTTGCGGCAGCCGCGTTGCATGTCGCCGCGCTCGCGCCCGGGGTTCTTAACCAGCAGCAGCGACAGGTAGTTGACCTTCGTGCCCTTGAGTTCGGCCACGTCGGTGACGATGCGCTCAACCGGTGAGCCGGCTTTTTCGATGAAGCGGCTGTGCGCCAGCAGGCCGCGCCGCTCCAGCAGGGTGATCAGATCGTCCAGCAGCGGCTTGACCTTCATCAGCACCAGGGTGTCGAAGTCGTCGAGCATCTTCTCCACCGCCGCGATGCCGTAGGCGGCGGGCACGATGGCGATGGTGTCGTCCTGCTCCGAGAGCGGCACCTGCAGCTGCGCGCAGGCAGCGTTGAACGAGGTCACGCCGGGCACGATCTCGATGCGGGCCCCCGGGTCCAGCTCGCGCAGCACGCGGGCCAGGTAACAGAAGCTGGCGTAGGTGGAGGCGTCACCCTCGACCAGGAACAGCACGTCCTGCCCGCTGGCCAGCATCTCGCGCACCGTCTCCGCCGCCTTCAACCAGTGGCGCGCCAACTTCTCGGCGTCGTGTGTCATCGGGAACAGCAGCGACTGGTGCTGCCCGGGCAGCGCCAGCCCGGCGCGCAGCGCGATGTCCAGCGCGTAGCTGTCCTTGCGCAGGCTGCGCACCGGGTAGGTCCAGATGGCGTCGCGCCGCTCCAGCAGTGCCCAGGCGCGGCGGGTGATCAGGCCCGGGTCGCCGGGACCGAGGGAGACGCCAAACAGCGTGCCAGTTTGCGTCATGCCACACCTCCGGTCTGCGCGCAGACGATCCACACCGGGTTCTCCGCCGCCATGCGGTGCATGTGCAGGATGGGCTTGCTGCGCGAGCCCTGTAACTGCAGCACGTCCCAGCTCGCACGCTGCTCCTTCAACGTGGCCACGGCCACCCCCAGGTTTTCAATCGTCACGAAGTTCATCACCAGCCAGCCCTGCGGTTGAAGTCGTTTCAAGATCAGCGCGATCAGCTCGGCCAACTCTCCGCCCGAGCCACCCACGAACACCGCGTCCGGGTCGGCCCAGGCTTGCAGGCCCTCGGGCGCCTTGCCGTGCAGCAGGGTGTGGTTGCTGATGCCCATGGCCAGGCGGTTGCGCTGCACTATGGCCGCGTCGTCCGCGTTCTTTTCGATCGCGTACACATGGCCGTTGCGGCACAGGCGCGCCGCCTCCAGGCCCACCGCGCCCGAACCCGCGCCGATGTCCCAGACCACGCTGTCGGCGCGCAACTGCAGACGCGCCAGCGACACCGCGCGCACCTCGTGCTTGGTGATCAGCCCCTTCTCGGGGTGGCGCTGCTCGAAGCTCGCGTCCGGCAGACCCAGCAGCACCTGCGGCGCGCGCAGGCGGGTGCGCCAGAGCAGCACGACGTTGGGGTCGGCAAAGGGCATCTGCGCGGCGGCGCTGAGGGACATGCCGCTGACGATGCGTTCTTCGGGCTGGCACAAGCGTTCGGCCACGGCCATCTCGACCTCGTCCGCCAGACCCTCGGCGATCAGCATGCGAGCGATCCGGTCGGGGGTGTTGTCCGGGCTGGTCAGCACAGCCAGGCGGTCGTGCTGGCGGATATCGCGCAGCAGCGCGTACAGCCCGTGATTGGGAGGTGAGCCCGGCACCCAGTCGCCCGCGTCCTTGCTGTGCACGGAGGAGAACTTCATGTCCTGCCAGGGCAGGCCCAGCCGGGCGCAGGCGAGCTGTAGCGTGGACACGTTCGGCATCACCTCGATGGCCTCGATGCACAGGCGTGACGCGAGGTAGGCTGCGATGCCGTGGCACAGCGGATCGCCGGTGGCCAGCACCACCACACGCCGGCCCTCGGCCTGCGCGGCGCGGATCCACTCGGGCACCTGCGACAGCGCGCCGCTCAGGTCGTGCTGCACCGCGTCGGGCGAGATGTGCGCAGCCAGGAGCTGCAGCGTGCGCGTGCCGCCGATCACAAGTTGGGCCGCCCGCAGGTGCTGCAGCGCCGTGGTACCGAGGCTGGCAACGCCATCGTCCAGCACTCCAACGATGCGGCATTTGTCGATCACGGGAGCCACTTCCATGTCAGCCTTCCGCCTGCGCAATCTTGCGACCGTCAAAGTCGCAGACCAGCACCTGCAATTCAAATTGATCGGGGTAGCGCGTGCGCAGGGTCTGGATGACCTTCTGCGCCAGCGCGGTGTGGAACGCGCTGCCAAGGCCCAGCGCGTCCATGCGCTCGCCAGCGTAGCGCGCCGTCTCGTTACCGCGAATGGCCTCGCACACCTCGGGAGGCGCTCCCACGCGAGCGGCCAGATCGGCCAGCAGGCCGGTGTCCACCTCGGCGCGGCCCGCGTGGGTGATGGTTTCACCCTGGGCGATCTTGGTCAGCTTGCCGACCATGCCACCTATGATTACCTTCTTTAGCCCGGCCTTCACCGCCGCGCCCATGGCGTAACGCAAGAAATCGCCCATCTGCACGAACGCCGGCTCGGGCAGTTCGGGCATTTCTTCCATCACAAATTTTTCGGTGCGCCCGCCGGTGGTCAGCACCACCACGCCGTGGCCCAGCGTGCCCGCCACCTGCACGCCCTGCACCACGCTGGCGCGGTAGGCGGCGGTGGAATACGGCTTGACGATGCCGGTGGTGCCCAGGATGGAGATGCCGCCCAGGATGCCCAGGCGCGCGTTCAGCGTCTTCTTGGCCATCTCTTCGCCCTGCGGCACCGAGATACGCACCTCGAGGCCCATCTCGTCCAGCAGGCCCTGCCCCACCAGGCGAACATTGGCCTCGATGTTGCGGCGCGGCACCGGGTTGATGGCCGGGCCGCCCACCGCCAAGCCGAGGCCGGGCATGGTGACCGTGCCGACGCCGACACCGCCCGCCAGCACGACCTGACCCGGCTGCCCGGGCAGCAGGTGCAGGTCGGCGGTGAGGTGGGCCTTGTCGGTGCAGTCCGGGTCGTCGCCCGCGTCCTTGATCACCATGGCGTGGGCGGTGCATTGGGTGCCGCTGCCGTCCACCCGGCCGTCCTGCACGGCGAAGCGCACCACGTCGCCGTTGGGCAGCAGGCACTCGACCTCGCCGGGCACCTCTCCCGTGATCAGGCCGATGGCGGCCGCGCGCGCCGCCGCAGCGGAACACGCACCGGTCGTGAAACCGGTGCGCGTGCCGCGGGGCGCGTCTTTTTTCATCATGCGGCCAGTTCCCTGGCTTCGGCCAGGCCCAGCAGCGCGTGGATCGCGGCAACCACCAGGGTGGAGCCGCCCTTGCGGCCACGGATCACGATCCATGGCACATCGGTCTCCAGCGCCATCAGATCCTTGGACTCTGCCGCCGACACGAAACCCACCGGCATGCCCACCACCAGAGCAGGGCGCGCACCCTCTTCATGGATCAGGCGCACGATCTCGATCAGCGCCGTGGGCGCGTTGCCGATGCCGACGATGGCACCGTCGATCAGGCCCAGTCGGTGTGCCTTGCGCATGGCTTGCACCGCGCGGGTGGTGCCTTCGGCCTTGGCCTGCTCGATCACGTCCGGGTCGGAGATGAACTGGTGCGTGCTCATGCCGAAGTGCCCCAGGCGCGGCGCCGACAGGCCGACACAGATCATCTCCACATCCGCCACCACACGGGTTGCGCGAGACAAGATCGAGGTCACCCCCCGCTCCACCGCCTGGGGATGGAAATCGGTCAGGCCGTTGAAGTCGAAATCGGCATTGGCGTGGATCATGCGGCGCACGATGGGCCACTGTTCGGGCATGTAGGGGTGAGAAAGCACCTCGCGGTCGATCACGGCAAACGAGTCGTGCTCGATGGCGCGACCCGCTGCAGTGAGCTGCTCGGTGATGACGTTGGCCGTCTCAGGCGTTGGCATGGTCATGGGGGCGCTTGTGGCCATGGGCATGGTCGTACTCATGCGCGTGTACAGGTGCGTGGGGGTGTTCATGCGTCAGCATGGTCGTGCGTGTGGTCGTGACTGTGCGGCAACGCGTCGTCGTGGTGGTGACCTCCCATGCCGTGTTCCTCGGCAAAGCTGCGGTATTTGCAGCCGTCGCAAGGCATCAGCGCAACCGGCGCGTTGCGCCGCATGTCGTTTACGCGCTGCTCCAACAACTCGACAATTTCCTTCTCGAACCCAAAGTATTTGGTGGAGGCGAAACGCAGCGTCGGGTACTGAGCCTTCAAGTGCTCGACCTGACGGGTGATGCGCTCCACCAGCGTGCCGTTGAACAGGTAGTACGGCAGCACCACCACCTGCTTCATGCCGAGCATGCTCTGGCGCTGAACCGTCTTTTCCAAGCGCGGGTGAGTGATGCCGGTGAAGGCGAGGTCCACCAGATCGTGGTCGGTTTCCTCCAGCAACCAGCGCGCCATCTTGGCCATGTCGCCGTTGGCCTGCCGGTCCGACGAACCGCGCCCCAGCAGCACCACGCCGGTGGTGCTGGGGTCGGGCATGTCGAGCGCCTGCATCGCGCCCTTGAGGCGGCGGCGCAGGATGGCCAGGATCGGGTCGCAGGCACTCAAGTGCGGCGCATACAGGAACTGCACCAACGGGAACTGGAGGCGGGCGCCATCGATGGCCTGCGGAATGTCCATCTTCACGTGGCCCGCCGCGTTCAAGATCAGTGGCACCACCATCACGCGGCTGGCGCCGGTGGCGGCGCGCTTCAGGCCCTCGCTCATGGTGATCTCGGAAAACTCGATGAAGCAGACCTCGATGCGCCAGCCCGGCTGGCGCTGGCGCCACTGTTCGGCGAAGGAAAAGATCTCGTCGTTGCCCGAGGCTTCGCGCGAGCCGTGGCCCACCAGCAGAATGGATTCGGTGTTCATGGAGCGTCCGATGTGAGGGTTGAAGCGGGCACGCTGGCGCGCCGGAAACGGTGGGTGAAACTGGCGTCGTACAGCTTGGATTTCGCCAGGGTGGTCCATTGGCGCGCGCCCAGCGTGGGGCTGGCGATCACCATGGACTGGCTGGCGATTCTGGCGTCGCGGCACAGGGCCTGAATAGTGGCGACCGTGCCGCGCACGATCTTTTCCTCGCCCGGCCAGCTGGCCTTGTGCACCACCACCACCGGCGCGTCGGGCGACCAGCCCGCCGCCAGCAACTCGGCCGACACCTTGCCCAGCAAGGTGATGCTCAGGAAGATGCACAGCGTGCTGTGGTGCGCAGCCAGCTCACGCAGCGACTCGCCCTCGGGCATGGGGGTTCGTCCCTCGACGCGGGTGAAGATCACGGTCTGCGTGACTTCGGGCAGGGTCAGGCTCTCCACTGCTGCTGCCGCGCTGGCCATTGCCGACGAAACACCCGGTACCACCTGGATGGCGACGTCCGCCGCGTCCAGCGGCTGCACCAGCTCAATCAGCGCGCCGTAAAGGCCAGGATCGCCGGTCTGTAGCCGCACCACCGTATCGCAGCGGGCGGCATGCTCGATGAGCCAAGCAGACATCTGCTCCAGGGTCATGTTCTTGCTGTCGGCAATCGCGCAGCCTGCTGAGGCCCAGCGCAGGGCGGCTTCGCTGACGAGCGAACCCGCAAACAAGATCGCGCCGGCTCGCTCAATCAAGCCACGACCCTTGACCGTGATCAACTCCGGATCGCCAGGACCAGCGCCAACGAACCAGACCGTGCCCGACGTCATGCTTCATCTCCTGTTTGAATCCTCGACGACTCTGTCAGGATCACAAATACGTGCTGCGTACGCACTTTGCGAACGCTTTGACAACCTGTGCGTGAGCCAGCCCCGTCCACGAAGAACCTCCTTATGTTCTGCGCGTCGTGCATCACAGGTATGTGACCGAGCTCTCGGAACGTGCTCCGCACGCGGACAGGCGACCTAAGCTCCGGGGCCCCCACTTTGATGCCCAATGCGCACGGATACTCTATGGCCTCTTGCGGCAGACAGCGGGTGCTCAACTGGTCCTGGTTCATGCCAACACCTCCGGCAGAAAAAGCGCCGCTGCGGCCGTTGGACTGGACGCCATCCAGGCGTGGAAATAACTGGCTCGCAAGGCACCTCGTTGGTACACCGCCTCGCCAGCGCACTTTGCACCACCACGCGCGGAGGCCGTATGTAGCACCGGCTCCAGAGCTGTTTCGCAGACTGAATAGTGGAAGGTGTGTCCTCGCAGTTCGCCTGTCGCCAGTTCCAGCTTCTGTGGTCCCAGCGCGGCAAGTCGTGGCTGCATTCGCACCACACCCGGGAACAGACCCCACGACACATGGCTGCGCCCCTCCAAGTCCACTATTGCGTCGAACAGCACCATCATTCCGCCGCACTCGGCCCAGACCGGGCGTCCCGTGTTGACATGGACCACCAGACTGTCGCGGGTTGTGTCGCTGATCGACAAAGTTTCTGCGTGCAGCTCGGGGTAGCCACCGGGCAACCAGATTGCATCGCATGTGGGCACGGGATCGTTGGCCAGTGGCGAGAAAAACACCACCTGCGCACCCAACGCGCGCAAGGTGTCCAGGTTGGCAGCGTAGATGAAGCAGAACGCAGCATCACGCGCCACCGCCACCGTCTTTCCGGCCAACAGGGGCGCTATCGAAGGGCGCTCGGTAGGGGCGTCAAAGCTGACCGACCAACGCGCAAGATCGGCCGAGTCCAGCTTGCCCAGCGGCGTGCTAAGCAAGGCGTCGGCAGCGGCATCGAGCCGGGCCATTGCATCGAGCAACTCGCTCGCCACTGTCAGCCCCAGGTGGCGTTCGGGCAAGGCGAACGCAGGGTTGCGCATCACCGCACCCAACCAACGCGAAGCCGCCTCTCCGTCTTGCGAAGGCAGAGCATCTTGCAACATCTGTGCGTGCCGTCCGCTGGCCACGCGGTTAGCCAGAACTCCGGCCCAAGGCAGGCCCGGGCGGAAGTGCTGCAGACCAAAGGCCAGCGCTCCGAAGGTGCCCGCCATGGCCGATGCATCGATCACAGCCAGCACATGCAGGCCGAAGCGCCGCGCCAGATCCGCCGCACTCGGTTCGCCATCAAACAGGCCCATGCCCCCCTCAACGATGATCAAGTCGGCCTCTTGCGCAGCGACGTGTAGGCGCGCGCGGATGTCGAGCTCACCTGTCATCCACAGATCCAAGTTGTGCACCGGGTGGCCCGTTGCCAGCGCGAGCCACATCGGATCCAAGAAGTCAGGTCCGCATTTGAACGCCCGTACCTTTCGCCCAGCGCGCGCGTGAAGACGCGCCAACGCGGTGGTGACCGTGGTCTTGCCCTGACCGGACGCCGGGGCAGCCACGAGAATGGCGGGGCACATGGTGATCACTGTTGAGACTCTGCGTTGAGCGTCACGCAAGCCACTCGTCCCGGCAGGTTATGGCCGGTAGTGGTTTCGTCGAGCTTTCCACCCACACTGTTCAGGCACAGGCCCCTCGGCGTATCTCCTTCTACGGCGCGCCGGACGTATAACCGCCGACTCCAAAGACACGGCGGTGGATGCTCGTTAACTGAGTTGTCTAAGGCAACGGTCTCAAGACGCATGAAGGCGCCCCGGAGCACTTGTCCCATCGAACGCCCCGCAACGTCAGCGGCATTGGATACGGATGCCACAACGCCACTGGACAGGGCATTCGACCAGGGGTTCGCCATCGTGGCGGTCGCCGCAGTACCCGCCAGTGAGAAAAATTGCGGAGGCCGGGCGTGCGAAAGACAAGCCATCAAGCCAGTGGCGTCCCATCGGGGAACGCGCAGGTTGCGAAATTTCATGCGAAGGAAGCAGACCGGATCACGGGCTCTCACCGCCTTCCCCGACGGTGCTTGAGCGTCACGGCAGCACACCTGTTGCCAGACGCACCACCACCCTGTTGGCCGGTATCCGGGCTGACAGAACGACCTCCATCGCCTTCCCAGACGACTCGGTTGTCGTCCAGTGGCTGCGTGATGAAAGCTGAGTCGCCTGAACAATTCAGGCTTCTCGTCTGCTTACCGTTGCGGGGGCAGCGCAGGTTAGGTTCGTCCTTGTGGACTCGCCCTCCTGCTTCCCGTTGAACTGCGGCATGTGAACCACGCCGCGAGCACCAACGAAACAGAGTCTAGCAGGCTGCCGAAATACCTGCGGGCCAATCTACCGCCACAACGTGAATCGCTCGGGGGCCAGTTTCGGCGTTTGCTCGGCGGCACCTGC
>Ga0310345_10000922_pt1 | contig 36073 bp, 40 predicted proteins | sample HC15DNA20500_MG_FD_204667 | JGI IMG/M metagenome (GOLD analysis project Ga0310345, IMG submission 204667) | Marine microbial communities from station ALOHA, North Pacific Subtropical Gyre - HC15-DNA-20-500_MG | ecosystem: Environmental > Aquatic > Marine > Oceanic | place: Pacific Ocean: North... | reverse complement strand
AACTTTGGTTTACAAAAAATTAACGCACAAGACATTGCAGGAACAGGAATAGATTATAATGCAGAAATTATGTTTCAAATTCTCGCCAACAGATTAGAAATTAATGATCCCAAGGTAGAAGCAGTAATTGCAAATTCATCTGTAGGTTTTATTGTTGCAGGAAAAGCAGCGTCAATTTCAGAAGGAGTAGAAAAAGCAAAAGAAACTTTAGTGTCAGGAAAATGTATTGATAAATTAAAAGAATTTATTCAATTTGTAAATGGAGATATGGAAAGAATTGAACAATTCGAATCGATTTGATAACAAATTTTTAACAGTAATTGCCGAAGAAATTAGAGAATTAATCGATAAAGATTACTATAGTAGATCAGACCAAGTTGATCGTCAAAATAATAGTCTAAAGGATGTATTACTAAGAAACAAAGAATATTATCCAATAATCACGGAAATTAAATTCTCTTCTCCATCATTAGGAAAGATAAATCTTGATTCCAATAATCAACAAGAAATATTATCAACAATGGAAAGAAATGGGGCGTCAGCCATATCAGTACTTACTCAACCATTATATTTTGACGGATCGTTAGACAATCTAAAAATTGTAAGAGAGAATACTAATCTACCAATATTAATGAAAGACATAATTATTGATACGAAACAGATTGATGCAGGTTTCAGTTTAGGAGCAGATGCAATATTGTTAATAGAAACACTGTTCAAAGAGAATAATAATAAACTAGAACAATTGATTACGTTTGCAAAGAATAAAGGTCTAGAAATATTATTAGAAGTCAATAATCGAGAAGAATTAAATAAAGCAGCAACAAGGGATGTAGATATTCTTGGAATAAATAACAGAGATCTAAATACACTAGAATTAGATATAGAAACGACTAATAGGATTTTAAAAGATTGTAATATAGATAAACCAATAATAAGTGAGAGTGGGATATTTACTAGTGAAGACATAAAAATGATCGGCAAAACTGGAGTAGAAGGATTTTTAGTAGGAACCTCGATAATGAAAGCAAATGATGTTGAAAAGAAAGTAATAGAATTAACAAGTGTAAAGAAATGAATTTAAAATCACAGCCAATTAAGGGAAAATTTGGAACATTTGGTGGAAAATATGTTCCTGAGACTTTAATGCCAGTCGTAGATGAATTAGAAGAAAAATATAATGAAATAAAGGAAGATGAAAAGTTCAATAATAAATTATCAGAATTGTTAGAAAATTATGCAGGTAGACCTACACCAATTTATTTTGCAGAGAATCTATCAAAGAAATATGGAGGCAAGATCTATTTCAAACGAGAAGATCTACTGCACGGCGGAGCTCATAAGATTAACAACAGCATAGGTCAAGCATTATTAGCAAAATCAATGGGTAAGAAACGCATTATTGCAGAAACAGGAGCAGGACAACATGGAGTAGCAACAGCAATGGCATGCGCATTATTAGATTTAAAATGTGAAATATATATGGGGAGTAATGATGTTGAAAGACAGAGTCCAAACGTATTCAGAATGAAATTATTAGGAGCAGAAGTACATAGTGTAAAAAGTGGATCTAAAACACTAAAAGATGCAATCAATGAAGCAATACGAGACTGGGTTACTAATGTAGAATCAACTTATTATCTTATTGGTTCAGTAGTAGGACCTCATCCTTATCCCATGATTGTAAGAGATTTTCAGAGTGTTATAGGAAAAGAAATTAAAGAACAATTTCCAAAAATTTCATCAAATGAAATACCAGATATTTTAATTGCATGTGTAGGAGGAGGAAGTAATGCAATTGGAACTTTTTATCCGTTTTTAGAGGAGAAATGTAAGCTAGTAGGTGTAGAGGCAGGTGGACTAGGCATAGAGAAAGGAAAACATTCATCAACGTTAGTGGCAGGAAGTGAAGGAGTATTACATGGAGCACGAAGTTATTTGTTACAAGATGACGAGGGACAAATTAAAGAAACCCATAGTATTTCTGCAGGATTAGATTATCCAGGAGTAGGTCCAGAACATTCTTTCTTAAAAGATCAGAACAGAGTAGAATATGTTAGTATAAAAGATGATGAAGCGATAAATGCATTCATAGAAATGTCAAAACTAGAAGGAATTATTCCTGCATTAGAAACATCACATGCAATAGCAGAAGCAATAAAACGTGCTCAAGATGTAAAGGATAAGCAATCCATAGTAGTGACTTTATCAGGAAGAGGAGATAAAGATACACCAATAATTGCAAAACATTTGGGTAATAATTTATGAATATTGCAGAAAAATTCAAAGAAGGAAAAGAACAAAATAAATCATTATTAATTGGCTTCATAACTGCAGGAGATCCATCTATTGAATTAACATCAAAACTTGCAGAAGCAATGGTAAAAGGCGGAGTAGATATCATCGAATTAGGAATTCCATTTTCAGACCCTATTGCGGATGGTCCTACTATACAATCATCAAGTATGAGATCATTATCAAATGGAACAACAACTAAGGATATTTTAGATACTAGTAAGAAGATTGTGGAGAATTTGAATGTACCAGTTGTTTTACTCACTTATTATAACACTATAATGAAAATTGGTACAGATGTATTTTTACAAGAAGCTGCAAAGGCTAAAATTTCAGGTATCGTATCTCCCGATTTACCACCTGAAGAGGGAAAAGAATACATAAAATTAGCAAGAGGTAAGGACATAGATACTATATTCTTAGCTAGTCCAGCAACAAACAATTTACGATTAGATAATATAATTGATTCAACGAGTGGATTTCTATATATGGTAAGTTTATTTGGAGTAACTGGAACAAGAGATTTGTTCAATGAATATTCTTCAGATGCAGCAAAAAGAATAGTAAAGAGAGTAAATGGAAGAATACCAGTAGCAATTGGATTCGGAATATCAAAACCTGAACATGTAAAACATTTTACAAAGTTAGGGGTCGACGGAGTGATTGTAGGTAGCGCGTTCATAAAAATTATCGAAGAAAATTCAGGAAACACAGATGTTATGATTAATAAATTAAATAAATTATCATTAGAGCTATCTCAGGCTACAAATAATTAATCTAGATTTTCAGGTTTAATTATAAACAGTGGAACAAATAATTCATCGTCTGTAAGACCGCCATGATAACCCGATAATGAAGCTTTAAAATCAGATTTAAAACGGTGCATCAGTGCAGTTCCTTTACGTGAAAGTATTGTAAAATCACCCAAAGCAGAAGAAATATCTTTGTTTACAATTTTTGAACCGTAAAAACCTTCTTTGACAAATTTGTCGCTTGGAAAAATATCTAATTGATTTTTATATTTACTAAATATAGTCTTAAATTTTTTATTATTAGAAGAGTCGGATTTAATAAACGAAGTACGAGAATCTCCAGAAGGAGGACGGTTAAGATTATCTAAAAGATTAGGGACAGTATTAGTAAATATCCTGCCTCGTTTATTTACATGAACTAATCCATGATCACCTGTAATCAATATACAAACCTTATTTCGATATTGACGTTTTATATTATTAATAAACTCAGTAATTAGTCCATATAAGATACTTCTTAATTCACTTTGGACTTCTTCAGTGAATGGACCATAAACATGAGATGCAGAGTCTAGAGCATCCCAATAAGCGAACACAAAGGGAGTCTTTTTATTGATTAATTTTGAGAGATTAAGAAACATATCTGAAGAATTAACATAAGGCAAGACATCAGCGCCTTTATGCAACATACGTGATAAAGCACTTTTTTTATATATCCAACGTGTGAGAACTTTGCTTTGTATATCCATCTTCGAAAGTGATTGGTAAAGAGTGTCTTTTGGAAGAAAGGTTTCTGGATCAAAACCGAATTTTGTTAGTCTAGTACTCATCCTATCTGACGCAGGACTAAAATTAACCATATTTGCAATAGTACCATATTTTCTAAGATACATTGTATGTCCAATGATACCATGTTCACTAGGAGTCATACCAGTGTTAATAGTACTAAGTGCAGTAGATGTTGTTGAAGGAAAAGTAGAAGTAAGTGGAATAACAACATTATTGAAATAGACTTGTTTTAGAAACTTGTTATGAAGAGAATTTTTTATTAAATTAAATCCCAATCCATCTATTAGTAAAAGAACAATAGAATGACAACCGTCCAGGGAATTTTGAACAGGATTGTCATTTATAAAATTTTTAGATTTTTTTCCAAAATGTGTTAATATTGTAGGAGCAAGATTTGCTAACGAATACTTGTTATAATGAGGTTTATAATAACATCTAAAATTTGATTGTGTAATTTTATTCAAAACTATAGATTGATAATTGTCATGAGCATATACCATAAGAAATCACTTATGTGATAGAATTGCAGAATTGTTAGAAACAACTCTACAGAAACCAATACGATTGAATTGTATTAGATCACCGTCGTTGAGTTGTTGGCAATTACTTTCTGCAAATCCGTTTAGTGTTGTTAGACTATCTGGATGAAATTCAAATAAACCATCAGAATTAATGGAAAATTTATCGTTATTTGGAATAGTAAGGTTAAAAGGTATTCCATCAGATGCCACCCAATGAATTTTTTTAACCTTAGGGATGGGTTTCTGGCTAACAAAATCAGCTTCAATAATCATTTTAGTTTTGTTTTTAATTTCAATATTAAACAAATCCATTAGTCTAATCACATCGCCTGAGTTAGAATTATTTAGATCATCTATAGAAACCCAAAATTCATCAGATATGTTTATGGTTCTTGAACCAAGATTTTCAGTAGGATGATGTTTCAGAGTAACTGATTGTATAGGAACATTTGTAACTATTAATTTAATTGGATCTTTAACAAAAAAATAACGTTTGTCAGTCTTATCACGGGCTTTTCGATTAAATGAAGCAACAAGTTCCAGGCTAGGTGAAGATTCGCTTTTACTAAGGCCCAATGAATCAATAAAATTATTGATTCCTTCTACAACAAAACCACGACGACGAAGTGCGGAAATTGTAACAAGTCTTGGATCGTTCCATTCTTTGATTTGGCCTTTTTCAATAAGGGTGTTAATTACGCTTTTAGATGTCGGTGAACCTTTCATCAATACACGAGAAAAATTCATTAACGAAGGTCTAGTTTGTATATTTCCTTGTTCAAAAACAATCTTAGTAATTTCATCATATAACTCATTACGTAATTCAAATTCTTTTGAACGCAATACATGAGTAACTCCTTGTAAACAATCAATTATTGGGGCTGCAAGATCGTATGTAGGCCAAATCCAATACTTGTTACCTGTCCTTGGATGAGGAGAATTTATTATCCTCATCAGAGTTGGATCGCGCATAGCGGTATTATCTGATTTCATATTTCCCTTAAATCGAATAATCACATTAGATAATTCTGTAGAAGAAAAGAATTTTTCTATGTTTGTTACATGGTTAAGATTAGTACGATGTTCACAGGATTGTTTATTTAATCTATTAGTTTTTAATATTTCAGATTTACATTCACAGATATATAGATAATTATCAATTAGCATCTGTTTAGTAATTTCATAAATTTTTTCAATGAAGTCTGACGAATAAGAAATTTCGTTAAATTTAATACCCATCCACGCTAAATTGTCTTCAATTATTTTATAGAATTTATTATCAACAGCATTGGGATTCGTATCATCAAAACGGAGTAATAGTTGACCGGAGTGTTGACGTGTATATCTTTCATTTAAACGAAATGCTTTGACATGTCCAAGATGTAAATAGCCATTTGGATTTGGTGAAAATCTTGTTATTATTTTTTTATAAGCAGAAAAATTTGGAAGATCAGGTAGAGAAAATTGTTCATCGTGTTTTGGTTTGGGTTTTAAATTTGGAAAATCTTTTTGTAGAAGTTCAATCTGTTCCGCAGGACTCATAGAATTAATCTGGTCAATAATTGGTTTAATATCTGGAATCAATTTCTTAATATTTGGCTTTAATTCAGGTTTTTCTGCAATAATTTTGTTAATGACAGAACCAAGATTTGCCTTACCGTCGTGTTGAGAAGCATTAAATAAACTATATTTAAAGACTAATTCCTGAATTTCTTGCTTGACCAAGATTTACCAATTCCTTGAAACCATATACTTAGTTATATTATTCAACAACAATCTGGCTCTAGTATCAGGTAAATCAGAGAAAATGTTATTAAATTCGGTTAATGCTTTTTCTGAGAGTTCATTGCAAATATTAGTTGCATAATCAAGTGACTTATATTTATAGATCAAATCTAATAATTGTTGGTAATTACCTTCACGAAATTCACGATTATTATTAAAAAAAGATTCAATAAACTCCCGATCAGAATTATTACATGATTCTAATAAATGAATAAGAATTAATGTTCTTTTACCTTCAATTAGATCTCCGGCATATTCTTTACCATATTTACCATCGGCAGTAAGGTTGAGAATATCATCACGAATTTGAAATGCAATTCCTAAATTAGTGCCAAATTCTACAAATTTATTTTCGTCAATAGTATGTTTATTTGCAATCATATTGCCTAAACGAAAAGGAGTAATACATGTATACCAAGAAGTTTTTTTAGTACACATTATAAAATAATCGTCTTGTGAAATATCCCAATCGTTTGTGTTAGACCAAGATAATTCCATATGTTGTCCTTCAGTAGTTTCATTCAACATATTTATGAATTCGTCAATTATATTTAATGTAATGTCAGCTCCTAATAATGAATGATTATTTTGTAATAAAGACCACATTCTACCATGTAATGAATCTCCTGCGTTAATTGCCAATGGTATTGTATGTTTACGGTGGAGAACAGGTTGTCCACGACGGAATTCAGATTCATCTTCGATATCATCATGAATTAATATCCAATTCTGGAATAACTCGAGTGATGAAGCAGTTAATAATGCGTCATTTACTTGACCACCAAATGCTTGGCAAGTAAATAAGCAGATTGAAGAACGTATTCCTTTAGCAGGACGTAATGGATAATCGCGCATCATATTGTATAATAAATCAATTTCTTGTATACTGTGAGTTTTTGGAAGGAAATTTATAATAGTATCATCAATTAGTTTTTTGTTAACCTGGATTTCAGGTTCAGACAAAACATCATTAGTATTATTCGTCATTGGTTCAACGAACCTTTGAGATCCAACTAGTAAGTGGTTCAGTAGTAATATATTCAGTAGATTTAAGATCTCGAATGTTTTTTGCTCCTACAAGAAACATAGTTGATTTGAGTTCTAAGCTTAATTGATTAATGGAATCTGTGAGTGACTTGTATGACTTTGACGCAGGTGTAAGCATAGGACGTGCAAAAGCTCCAACATCAGCTCCAAGTACTATAGTTTTGGCAAGATCTAATCCATTACGTAAACCACCGGATGCTATAATAGGAATTTTCACAGAATTACGAGCAAGAAATACAGCAGCAGCAGTTGGTATTCCCCAATCCCAAAATAATGAACCAAGGTGGGATTTTTGTTTATTTTTAAATTTTTTAGCACGAAGTTGTTCAATACCGGCCCAACTAGTACCTCCCATACCTGCAATATTGATTGCGTTAACTTTATTTCTATATAATTTTCTAGCTACTGATGGAGATATTCCTGAACCAACTTCTTTAACTATTATAGGTATATCTAAATCTGAAGAAAGTTCTTTGATCCTAGATAATATACCAGAAAAGTTTGGTTCTCCTTCAGGTTGTACAAGTTCCTGAAGAGGATTCAAATGGATAGCGAGAGCATCTGCGTCAATCATTTTCAATAGTTTTTTAATGGATTTGTAATCAAGTCCTTGAGAAAGTTGCGCACCTCCAATATTTGAAAAAATAAATGCATTTGGAGCATTCTTTCTAACAACTTTAAAGCTTTTTGCCAAATCACTAGATAATAAACCAGCTCGTTGACTACCAACACCCATACCAATACCAAATTCTTCAGCTGCTTGTGCTAATCTAGAATTAATTTTTTGTGCTGCAGGAGTTCCACCAGTCATTGAATCAATCAAAAATGGAAATTTAAAATTATGATTAAGGAATTTTGTAGATGTTTGAATAGCGTCAAGATTAATTTCTGGTAAAGCGCAATGAATCAACTCAACACATTCTAGAAGCGTTGTTTTATGCATAGCACTAATATTCTTTAACGCAAGATCAATACCATCTTTTTTACGATCCTTAATAATATCAATTGAACGTTTTTTGTTCAGCTTTTATCACCAATAAATAATGTTCCCACATGCTCGCCCTTTAATGCTTTCATTAAAGTGTGAGAATTCAGCCCATTAGTAATCTGAACTTCGATACCGAGATTAGCAATTTTCATACTTTGAGTTATTTTCGTTTTTATTCCACCAGTAACATCATAATCAAGTTTAGAAAATTTAAAATTATTGTGAAGATCAGAAATTTTTGGAATTAAACTTGATTTATCATCAATATCTTCATAGATTCCATCAATGTTAGAAGCAAAAACAACACGGGATGGTTTTAATAATCTACATAAATCCAATACAATAACATCTCCAGAAATAATATAGAATCCTTTCGAACCAAGTAAAACATCGCCAAAAGTAGTAGGTAGAAGTCCAAAAGACAAGCTATGTGTTAATATTTTTTTCCAAGAATTAGGAATTTTATTGTTATTATACATATAGATTGGTGAAAAAGAAAATGTGTCAAGTTTATTTTTTTGAAAAACATTTATTATTTTACTATTTAGTAATTGCATCGAATCTCGAATTTTAATAACGGATTTAATAGAACGTGTAGGTTTATCAGATACGCCATAATATTTTGCATAATAATGGCCAAAGGAACCGGCCCCATGAACTATCATCACAGGTCCGTCAAAGTTTTTAATAATTTTTGCAATATTATCAACAGAATTATAATTAAATGTCAAAGGTTTTAATTTATTAGTAACAACTGAACCCCCTAATTTTATAATTGTTAATCTTTTGACCATGTCCTTACGCCGTTTTGTGGTAATTTAACAGAAAATGATTTAAAACCATGATTATTTAATTCTTGAATAATTTTGTGAGTTTTCTTTGAAGGAGCAATAGCTATTATTGAACCTCCACCACCAGCTCCAGTAATCTTTGCCCCATATGCTCCAAATTCTAAACATAAATCTATCAGTTGATCAGTTATAGCTGTACTTAATCCAAATTCAGATAAAGTAGAATTAAAAAAAGTAAGCAGAGAACCTAATTTAATATAATCTTTTTGTAATAATGATTGGAGAACTTCTTTAGTAAGTATATGAGAGGAATCAACAAGACTATTAAAATAATTAGGTGTTAAATTCTGGAAATTATTGAATTTATTAATCATTTTTGATGTTTTACGACCTCTCCCACTAACTGATACGATAAATTCAGGAGTATAATCAAGACTGATTTTTTTAGGTTCGTTGCCTTTACGAAATAGTATCAACCCACCAAAAACACTAACAGCAACATCAATACCTGAAGGATTACCATGTATAATTTTTTCGCCATTCATAGCAAGATCATAAATGGTTTTTTTAGAAAGTTTTTCATCAAAAAGCGATGCAATAGATGAGACAGTAGCGACACATAAAGCACTTGAAGAACCTAATCCAGAACCTCTTGGAATATGAGATTCTATTTCAAGAGAAAGATTTTCTTTTCTGTTTAAATAACTAAGAGTCTTATTTCTAACAACAGCAACCGGGTCATGTGTAAAATTGTAATTAGATGTAAGCCTTTGATGTTTATAATTGATAGTATTAGTACGGGAAAATTGACATGAAACTCTAATATTTTGATTTATTGCAGCTGCAAGTGCTTGAGATCCATGAACAACAAAATGTTCTCCTGAAATTATAATTTTACCAGGAGCTTCTGCAATTGAGATCAAAGTACTTTATAAAATACATTACAACAATAAAAATCAACGGTTAATTGAGTATTAATAGAACAAGAAAATTAATCGTCGTCAGTTAGTTTTGTCTCAAAGTCCTCAATTGAAGAAGACAATGATTCATTTACAGATAGTTTACCCAATTGTTGAAGAACTGAACGAGTAAGTAACCACATAACAGCAGCTAATGCTTTTCGTCCTCTGTTATTTGCAGGAATAACAAAATCAATATTTTCAGTAAGATTATCTGTATCACAAATTGCTATAACAGGTATTCCAACACTAGTAGCTTCAACAACTGCTTGTTGATCCATTGCTGGATCAGTTACCAATACTGCTTCTGGATCAATATGATCAGGATATAATGGATTAGTAAAAGTCCCTGGCATAAAACGACCAGTTAATGGAAGTGTCCCGGTTATCTCGGCAAACTTAGTGACAGGAGTTTTACCATATTCACGAGAAGAATAAACAACAACTCGATTAAGATCAAGATTTGAAATCATTTTAGAAGCTATTTCAATACGTTCTAAAGTTTGACCAACGTCAATTATATGTAATCCATCTTGACGCGTACGACTAACAAAAGAAGCCATAGATTTAGTTTTGACTAAAGTACCTACTCTAATCCCAGTAGAAAGTAGAGTCTGTTCCGACATTTGTTGAGTAATGGAATCAGGAAGAGTTCCAGAATCCTCTATACTATCATTTTCAAATTCAATTGACATATTTGTTAACCCTCGCAATAGGCATCGACAAACCATTATTTATAAAGTTAGTTTCATCAATACGAATTAATTCATTTAGTTTAGAAACTCTTTCTCCACCAACAACTCCACTTTTCATCATAACAGCCCCAGATCCAATAGAAATATGAGCTAGATGAGGATCTATAGTATCACCTGATCTATGTGATGCAATAATTGCATAGTTATTTTTATTACACAAGGCTGCAAATTCCATAGCATCTCCTAAAGCTCCTGCTTGGTTTACCTTTAGTATTACAGAATTTCCAGCTTTTTGATCAATTCCTTTTTGGAGTATAGAAGTATTAGTAACGAATAAATCATCTCCAACAATTAAACAGTTATTATTTTGAGACGAAAGACGAGTAAAATCAGAAAAAGCTTCTTCGTGTAAAGGATCTTCAACATAAATTAAGCGATATTTATCAATCAATTCCAATACATATGAAATTTGGTCTTCAGGAGTACGTGATATATTTTCACGCGAATAAACATAAAGTTCCTTATCAGGATTCCAGAGAGATGAAGAAGCAACATCTAAACCCAATCTAATTTCAAAACCAACAATATCAGAAACAGTGTCAATTGCTTCTTTTGCAACTTCAAGTGCACTAGTATTAGAAAATTGTGGGGCCCATGCGCCTTCGTCCCCTTTACCTCCTGAGAATTTTGAATCTTTTTTGTCAATAATTTTTTTTATTTCTTTATGAACCATAAGGTTAGCTCTAATTCCAGAATGAATAGAATCAGCTCCTAATGGATATGAAAGAAATTCCTGAATGTCTGTAGAACCATTTCCTGCATGCATACCTCCTCCTAAAACATTTCCTAATGGCAAAGGCATTTGAATAGGATTTCCGTCTGAAAGTAATTCATAAATTTGTTTATTAAGATATTTTGCAGCTGCATCAACTGAAGCAAGAGATATTGCATATGCAGCAGAACCACCAATAGAGGAATAATTTGTTGTTCCGTCTATTTTTCTTAATATATCCCTAACGTCATAAATATCTGAAGCATCAGCTCCAATTAAATGAGATTTGTATTCATTTAGGTATTCTACAGTATCCTTACAATTAGTATTTCTGAATGCAACTGCTTCAAATTTTCCTACACTAGCACCAGCAGGAGAAGAAGCAGTACCAATTATATTACCAATAGAAACCTCAACTTCTATAGTCTCACTGCCACGACTATTATAAATTAAACGTGATTTAATATCTGTGATTTGTGTCATATTATCTCTTTTCAGTAGAATTATTAAATAGATTCTCGATCAAATTCAGAACGTTTATGTGATAATCTTTCATGATATTTTACTACTTGATCAATGACATTAGCATTAGACAATAACATCCTTCTACAACAATATCGAGTAACACCAAGTTCTGTTAGAACTTCAGCAGGATCGTCACCATTAGTAACCCTAGTTTCCAATTCCTCCAGTTTATCAGCTACAACCCCACCACAACTAAAACAACGTATAGGTATAATCAAACAATTTCACCAAAATTTAACGATATGATTTTTGTTTTCTCCGTCTCGCACCTGGACCACCAAATTTTTTAGATTCAGTACGTCTAGAATCACCAGAGAGTAGATGTTTATCAAAATCTGTAATACGATTTTTTATTTCTTTAGTTTTAAAATGTGTATCTAATGCACGGCAAATTGCTATTGAACATGCTTCTGCTTGTCCCATAAATCCACCACCAGCTACGCGAACATTAATATCAACTTTATCACGATATTTGCCAATTAGCTCAAGAGGAGTTAACATTCTTTCTCGAGCAATGAGTGGAGTAATTATTTCAACAGGTTTTTTATTTATGTAAACTCGACCTTTACCTGTAGTGACTACTGCAGTAGCTTTTGCAGTTTTTCTTGATGCAGGTATCAACTTAGATTTTTTCTTCATGATACTTTATTCCATCCCATAGATGAACATAAGTCACCAATGGTCATATAATAAGATAATGATTTAGTAGGTAAAGCATTATCAATTGTAGTTAATTTTTTATCTTTATATTTTTCAGGAATTGAAATATAAACTCTAAGGCGTTTTTTTGCCTCTATACCTCTAGGTTTAGTTCTTGGCAGCATACCACGAACCATCTTTTCCATATAAGTATCAGGTCTCCTCGGATGAAAAGGACCGTGTTTTGGATGTACACGACTAGATATTTCCAATCTTAATTCATTTTCTTTGAGAATAGATCGCCTACTACCGGACATCAAAATTTTTTCTGCATTAACTAAAATAACGCGATTGCCGTTTAGTAGAGTTTTAGCAATATTAGAACAAAGTCTACCAGCTAAATGTTTGTCGCCATTAATTATAACTGTAGATTCAGATTCAGGCAATAAAGATTTTCACTCCTTTACCTTCAGGATTTGTTTCTACTAATTTTTCTATCAACAGAGTTTTTCCTCCGGCGTTATGAATTTTTTCTTTGGCAGTTTGTGAAAAATCAACAGCTCCAATTGTAAGTGAATGTTCAATTACTCCACCTCCAAGAACTTTACCAGGAATAGCAACAACATCACCATTCTTTGTAAGTTTAGATAATTTTCCAATATTTATCTCATGATTGTGTTTAAGTTTTTTAAGTACATCATTCCATAACTTAGAATTATTTTTTCTTGCTACACGTTTTATAGATTCGATCCTATAATCATTAAATACCAATTCATACAGACTCCTTAATAGATTCAGTAATTTCATTTAATTTAGTGTTTAATATATTTACAGCTTCTGATAATATATCGCTAGCTGGAAGACTTCCAGTTGATTCTAATGTTAAGTGAAATGTAGAAGGATCTTCAGTATCAGTAAGTGTAGAAACAGAAACAGGCTGCCATTTTGCATGATCACGACCTTTACCTAATTTTGCGTAAGCTTCTAATTTAATTTCGTGATCTGGCGCGAGTTTAACAATTGGAATATTATCAACAAATGGTTTTACAGATTCATCTTCAGACCTGAGATCTCCTGAATAAATTGTTTTTACATCATCAGTAGCAATCGCATTAAGTACCAATAACACACGACATTTAGAACAACCAAGATCGGTTTTACAAGAACAATCTTGTGGTAAAACATAACCTTTCAAATCGGTAGATAAAGGTATTAATCCTAAACGATGGGCAAGGATTTCGTCATAAAGTACAGAAGAATTTTGTTGAACAACGACATCATCAATTGCCATACAAGGCACTTCACTAATAGCAAACCGGCGTAATGCATTAGCATAGACTCGATCTACACCCTTAATCGAGACTTTTATGCGTGAATCTGAAGATTCGAGAATTTTAATAACAGTCAATATATATCTCCTTAATTATACCTTAGTAAACGCATCGTATTACAATTAAAACCTTATCATTTTTCGATAAAGATTAATTAGAGGCGTCAATTAGATATGTATAAAATTGTCGGCCGAATTCAAGTACATAGTAAGAATAATGGGTAGAGATGTGAGTGGTACAAAAAAGGTTGTTCCAGCACTCTCAAATATCAGAGGCATAGGTAATAATTTAGCACATTATATAACACGATCTTTAGATATTGATAGGAATCAAAGGATGGGAATGTTGTCTGATGAACAGATCAAATCTATAGAAGATAGCCTCAAGAATATAGAAAATTCATACCCAGCATTTGATTTAAATAGACAAAAAGAGATGCAAAAGGGAAAAGATTCACATGTAATAGAAACAGATCTTATCGTTGCTAAGAAACAAGATATTGATTTAGAAAGAATTTTACAAAGCTGGAGAGGTACAAGACATTCTTTAGGACTAAAGGTACGAGGTCAGAGAACCAGATGTACAGGAAGATCAGGAAAAGTAGTAGGTGTACGTAAATCAACATTAAAACCAGGCACGGCGAGCAAGTAGATGGGAGATCCAAAATTTTCTAGAAAAAAAGCAAAACGACCAAGAAATCCATGGCAACGTAATTTATTAAAAGAAGAATTAGAACTAGTTGGAAAATTTGGATTAAGAAATAAAAAAGAATTACACAGAGCATCAACTGAACTTTCAAGAATAAGAAATCAAGCAAGACAACTTTTAGCTGCACCAACTGAAGTAAGAACATCAAAAGAGTCCATATTACTATCATCTCTTGTAAGAAAAGGAATAGTAACTAATGATGCAACACTTGATAATATTTTAGCACTGAATGTTTCAAATATTTTAGAAAGAAGACTTCAAACAATTATTTTGCAGAAAGGTATAGCCAGAACTCCACACCAATCTAGACAATTAATTACACACGGACATGTATCTATTGGTGAGAATAGAATAACTATACCAGGATATATAGTAAAACAAAATGAAGAATCACAAGTACAAATGACAGAAGGAAGTACGTTTGTCCTGCCAGAAGAGAAAGTTAAGAAACAGGAAACAGAAAACATTTCTATTGAAAATGAAGACAAAAATAATAAACAGAAATTAGATTCAACAGCTAAACCAGTAAAAGATACCAAGAAACAAGAAGATTCAACAGCTAAACCAGTAAAAGATACCAAGAAACAAGAAGATTCAACAGCTAAACCAGTAAAAGATACCAAGAAACAAGAAGATTCAACAGCTAAACCAGTAAAAGATACAGAGGTTAAAAAGAATGAGTAAAAGTGACGTATCAAAAAAATGGGGAATAGTTCATATTTTTAGCAGTTATAATAATACAATTGTGCATATAACTGATCTAACTGGTTCTGAAACAATAGCAATAAGCTCTGGAGGAAGACATGTAAAAGCAGATAGATTTCAAGCTACACCATATGCAGCAATGAAATCTGCGCAAGCAGCTGCAGAAGTAGCAAAATCGAAAGGAATAGAACATCTACACATCAAAGTACGTGCAGTCGGTGGAGTAAAATCAAGAACTCCTGGACCAGGTGCACAAGCAGTTATTAGAGCAATAGCGAGAGCAGGTTTTAGAGTTGGAAAAATTGAAGATGTAACTCCAATTCCACATGATTCAACAAGAAAAGCAGGTGGAAGAAGAGGAAGAAGAGCATAGTTTTTATTGATTAATTGAGCTTCAAGTTCTGTGTTCTAGAAATGTGTGGAATCACAGGATATATTGGAACAAACAATGCAGCTCCAATATTATTACAATCGCTAAAAAGAATGGAATATAGAGGGTACGATTCAGCAGGTATTGCGACAATTCATGAAAATAAATTAATTGTAAAAAAAGGAATAGGAAGAATTGATATAATTAACAAGGATATTAACTTCAAAAATATGTCAGGGAAAACAGGAATTGCTCATACACGATGGGCAACACATGGATCGGTAACAGAAGAAAACAGCCATCCTCACAAATCATGTAATGATAAAGTAGTTATTGTTCATAATGGAATTATAGATAATTACCGGGAATTACAAAAGACATTATCTTCAGAACATAAAGTAAAAAGTGAAACAGATACAGAAGTTATCGTACATTTAATAGAAGAAGAATATAAAAAAGGAAAAGATCCGATTAAGGCAATAAATAATGTTATTTCAAAGCTAACAGGAAGTTTCGCACTTGTAATACTTTTTAAAGATCATCCAAATGAAATGTATGGAGTAAGAAAATATGCTCCATTAATAATTGGAACGGGAAAAGGAGAAAATTTTATTGCAAGTGATATAGTGTCATTTATTGATTATACAGATAATGTAATATTTTTAGAAGATAAAGAAATAGTTAAAGTTACAGCAGATTCAATAGAAATAATTAATTTTAGTGGTAAACAAGTAGTACGAGATAAAACCCATGTAGCTTGGGAAGCAGCAGATGTATCAAAAGAAGAATTTTCTCATCATACATTAAAAGAGATACATGAACAAAATAATACCGTCAGTAATGCTTTAAATCAGAAAGAAGAAGATTTAACTAATTTTATAAAAGAATTAAAAAGTGCAAAAAATGTTTTTCTGACTGGTTCAGGATCTAGTTATCACGTTGCCTTAATATTAAGAAATATGTTGACAAAAATCGCAAAAATTCCTGCACAAGCATTCCTATCAAGTGAATCAGATGAATATGAAGAAATAATTAATGATGAATCAGTATTAATTCCCATATCACAAAGTGGAGAAACTGCAGATTTACTAGAAGTAATTCGCAAAGTAAAGAACAAAGGAGTTAAAATCCTATCGATATATAACACAGAAGAATCGTCGTTATCAAGAATGAGTGATGTAAGTCTATATTTGAATTGTGGACCAGAAATCGGTGTGGCAGCTACAAAAAGTTTTACGGCACAATTGGCTATTACATATAAAATAATTTTTAAATTATGTAAAATGGAAAACGCGAAAAACGAATTAGAAAAATTACCGTCTAAAATAAATGAACTTTTAGATAATAAAAAATCTTTAGAAGAAATAATAGAATTATTTAATAAATCAAATGATGTATATTTTTTGGGTAGATCAATTCATCATCCAATTGCGTTAGAAGGTGCACTAAAATTAAAAGAACTGGCATACATTCATGCAGAAGGTATGGCAGCAGGAGAACTAAAACATGGTACATTAGCTCTTGTAGAAGAAGGAACTCCAGCAGTTATAATAAATCCAAATGATGAAACTTACCAAGATACAATCAGCAATGCAATAGAAATGAAATCTAGAGGAGCTAAAATAATAGGAGTATCATCAATTAATGACAGTGTATATGATTACTGGATAAAGATTCCCGAAGTAGATAAAATCCTTTATCCCATATTAGAAGTAATTCCACTTCAAATTTTAGCTTACTATACAGCTATTAGAAGAAAACACAATCCTGATTATCCAAGAAACTTAGCAAAATCAGTAACTGTAAAATAAAAACTAAACATCAGTAATTTCATCGTCGTCAAGCGAGAATGAAGTTAATCTATTACCTTCTTTATCATAACAACATAATTCATTGTTTTCGTCCTTAGTTTTACCGTGAGAACTATCACAAAATGGATATGTTTTACTAATACCGCACATGCAGATTTTAACTTTGTCACCAGAAGGTGTAATATGAATAAATGGTTTATCAGTAGAATGTTTAATCAATCGAGTCATGAAAAAGATACCTCAACAATGATTAATAAATCATCTAAGTAAATTAGTGGGCACGCCCGGATTTGAACCGGGGACCTTCGCCATGTAAAGGCGATGTCCTAACCATTCTAGGAATCTTTAGATTCAGGCTAGACGACGCGCCCCACTATATATTTTTCATAAGGAATTATTTTAAGTATTCATGCTTAAATTATATTTTAATAATAATCATAGGGAACTATGTCAAACGATATTTTGGTAATTGATCCAAGCATAGCAGGAGTATCTGGAGATATGTTACTAAGTTCAGCTGTAGATCTGGGAGCAGATGAGAAGTCAACTATAGACAATATATTATCAATAAAAGACCATTTTAGTGAATGTAATAAACTTGAAGTTAATTTTAATAATGTAAATAAAAACGGATTCCGTGCAAAAAAAGTCGAAATAAAAATAAAAGAAGATATCAAAGACCGCAATGTCAAAATACTAAATGATAAATTAGAGAATTGTATTGATTCGATTTCTCTATCAGATTCTGCAAAAAATTTTATTAGAAAATCTTTTTTTACACTAATTGAAGCTGAAAAATATCTTCATGGAATGGAAAGTAAAAAATTACATTTACATGAAGCAGGATCTATAGACACATTTGTAGATATAATTGGAACAGCATCTGCATTTGATAATTTAGGAATATTCAATCTGGAAGAGATTATAACAACACCAGTATCGATCGGAGGAGGTGATTTATCTTTTTCTCATGGAAAGATGCAAAATCCATCACCAGCAGTATTAGAAATAGCAAAGGAAAACGAATTAATAATTAAAGGTGGGCCAGAAAAATATGAAACAGCAACACCAACAGGAATGGCAATGTTGGCTTCTTTAGCTAAAGTAAGTCAGGAAGTATTTCCTGTGTTAAAACCAAAAATAATAGGCATAGGAGCAGGTACATTTGAGTTTGAAAATGTTCCAAATATTTTACGTTTAACATTAGGAGAAAAATCAATTTTACTAAAAGACGAAGTAACAGTAATTGAAACTAATGTAGATGACATTACTGGAGAAGAATTAGGGTATGCCTTACAAAAAATTATGTCGTTTGGAGCACGTGACGTCTCAATAATTCCAATATTCGGGAAAAAAAATCGTCCATCGCATTTACTACGAGTAATTACAGATATAGACAAATCGGAATATTTTTCAAATTTAATCATACAAGAAACTGGAACATTAGGGGTAAGAATATATCCGACTTCCAGATATATTCAAAAACGAGAAGAAATTATGTTAAATGTAAAAATTAATAACAAATCAGAGAAAATCACGGTAAAGATTTCTAAAACAGAATCTGGAAAAATTATTTATTTCAAACCTGAATTTGACCAAATTAAAGAATTAGCAGAGAAATATAATATCAACTTAAGAAAATTAAAAGAAGATATTAAAAATCAGATTAATAATAAATTATTTAATTGATTTATTTTTAGCAATTGTAGAAGCTATAACACCTGCGGCAATTCCAGAGTCAATGTTAACAGTAGCAATTCCAAGAGAACAAGATTGTAACATACTCATTAAAGCTGATATTCCTTTATCACCATAGCCATAACCGATCGAAGTAGGCACTCCAATTACTGGAATGTCGACCATACCTGCAATAATTGATGGCATAGCACCCTCACGTCCGGCAACAGCAATAATTACATCAACATCTTCTTTGATGACAGATGATAATGAATCAAACAATCTATGTATTCCTGCAATTCCAACATCATAACAGGTAATAATTTTACATCCAACTTCTTCTAGTATGACTTTTGATTCTTCAGCAACAGGAATATCTGCAGTACCTGCAGTAATTATTGCAACACTACCCGAAAGTTTTTGTCTAGGTTTTTGATTAGATATAACAATTGTACGGGCAAGGTCATTAGTTTTAATATATTTCTTTGGAAATGTTTTGGATATTTCTTTAAGACAAGATGAATTAATACGACTAATAATAACTTTACCGGAATTTTGAAACATACTTTTAGCAATTTTGACTACTTGTTGAGAAGATTTACCCTCGGCGAGAATTATTTCAGGAATGCCTTTTCTGGAAGCACGGCCGGTATCAAGTTTTGCAATACTACCAACTTTAATAATTGAATCTAATTGAAGAAGTTTCTTAGCTTTACTAGCGGAAAGATTACCAGATGCAACCTTTTCAAGTATTTCATCTATGTTCATTTTTTGAAGATGATTTATTTAGATTCCCTGATTTATAACCTGACAGTTCGAGAGTAACAAACTTAAACCCAAGTTTCTTTAATTTACTATCGATTTTGTCCATAATTGATTCATTCAATAACAAAAATCTTTCAGAAGGTCCAACCTCAATACGAGCAATATCACCATGATCTCGTACACGTAAGATTTCAATACCGGTAAGTTGTTTTATAATAATTTCAGCTTGCTCGATTTTATCTAATTTATTCAATGTAATAGGTTGACCATATGCTATACGAGAAGAGAGACATGGAGATGAAGGATTATCAGCAGTTGGTAAATCAAAATGCTTGGAAATTTTTCTAATGTCAAGTTTACTTAATCCGAGTTCGGCAAAAGGATGAAGAATATCATTTTCTGTTGCGGCAGTAAGACCAGGTCTAAAATCAGACAGATCGTCAAAATTCGTACCGTCAACAATTGTTTTAATATTTCTTTTTTTTGCAAGAGATGTCAATGTTGTAAATAATTCAGATTTACAATAATAACAACGATTTGATGGATTTTGAAGATAATCAGGATTTTCCATTTCATGAGTTTGAATTATCAAATGATCTATTCCAATAAGATTAGAAAGAGATTTGGTATTTGCCAGATCCTGACGTGAAATACTAGGAGAATCGGCAGTGACAGCAAGTGCATTTGAACCCATACTCAAAAAGGCAACTTTTGCTAACAAAGTACTGTCCACTCCACCAGAAAATGCTACTAAAACAGAGTCACGATGATTAAACCATGATATTAGTTCTTGAAGTTTTAAATTTACGGTACTTTGCAATTTCTATGTTTGTATAAAGAACTCGATATTTAAAATGTTTACAGTATAAATTATTTTATTTGAATTGTAGTAGTTTCAGTTACAATAACATCCACTGGAATATCATATTCAGTGGTTGGAATACGATCAAGAACCTGAAAATCAAATGCTAAAGCAATTTTAGTATAACCTGCATGAGTAAGAAAAATATCATAATAACCATGACCAAATCCGATTCTGTGACCGAATTGATCAAATGCTATACCGGGGATTATAATTATATCAAATTCAGTACAAACAGGTTCATCAGAAGGTTCAAGAATCCCAAATGAATTTATTTTCAAGGAATCACGAGAATTAATTTTATAAAATGTCAATGTTTTCTCAGAGGAATTTAATTTAGGCAAACAAACTTGTTTGTCAAGACTAAGTGCATAGTCAATCATATCATGTGTTTGAACTTCGTTATCAATAGAAGAATAAAACGCAATAATATTACATTTTTGTATTGCCGAAAGTGAGAACAATCGTTCTTTAATTTTTGTAGAATTATTTATAATAAACTCTTGAGATTGAGTATTGCGTAATGTTTTAAGTTTACTACGAATCAAATCTTTTTTATTATTCATTAGAATTACGAATCAGTGTCACCACGTGTTTTAAGCCAATTAATCAATGCCTTTTCATTGTTATCGTTGCTGTTATCAACTACAGGAACAACAATATTTTCTTGTTGAGAATTTATAGTAGTAGTAAAGTTTGTCATTTCTGCAAACTCAACTTCGATCCACAATACTCCTTCAAAAAATTGTTCGGCAAAATTATCAGATAGAAATGCTTGTGCAGGATAAGTTAATTTATAGACAATTCCATCAATCCATTTAACAGATGGAGATGACATTGAATGAGATTCAATAGCAGTTCGTCGAGCTAGATTATCAGGTGAATCATGTTTAATTAAATTATAAACAACATATTCTTTTAATGGTTTATAGGATATTTTCATATTTTTCATTATAAATTTTAGTTTATAATACTTAAATGAATAGTGTTAATGCGTCAGGTTCACTAGCCCAAGATAAGAAAGCTGATGCACCAACAATATCATCGACTTCAGGAATAAGATCTTCTTCTTTAACATCCATGAATCCCATAGTAGGTGAACAAGCATGGAGTTTGACGCCGCCGTCTTTAGCCATTTTAATCATTGCATACACATCAGGCCAGAATTTTTCAATCTTGCTCTTCATCATAGTAGAAGCTATCTTAGTCATACCAGGTATTATACCAACTATATTCGGCATAGGCATACCAGGATTTCCGACGGGTGCGATTTTTACAGAATTAACACCATCTTTAGTTAGTACTTTCAAACCCCAGAAAGTGAAATACATATCACAAGTCATTCCCATAGCAGGTGCAGTTGTAGCGAGAACAAGAGCAGGATAAATCATATCAATAGTGCCCTTAGATACGACTAATATGAGTCTTTTTTTCTTAATTTCGTGATTTTCAGGTTGAATATCGGTCAAATTCATCACTTTTTCTTGATATGAAATACGAAGGTTTTGGGAGAAGTATCCTCTATAATACTATCAAGTAGAATATTTCCTGTTGTATGTGCCCAACCTTCAAAATCTATAGGAGCGCCAGGATCAGTAGTAATAACCTTAAGAATTTCACCAGATGAGAGTTTAGCGATTTCCTTAGCAGTATTAATAATTGGAAGTGGACAAAGTAATCCTTTTTGATCTAATGTTTGGGAGATATTGAGGTCTTCAGTCATTACTTTGTTCAACTCCGATTAATTACTTAGTAGATGGATCAGCTACTAAACGAATGTATGGTTTAACTGTTCGCCAACCGTCTGGGAAAAGAGACACTGCTTCGTCATCTTTAACGGCAGGAACAATTATAACATCATCTCCTTTTGTCCAGTTTGCAGGAGTAGCAAGTTTATGGTTCACAGTAAGTTGTAAGGAATCAATGATTCGTAAAAGTTCTTTAAAATTACGTCCAGTAGCCATTGGATAACTCAAGTGAAGTTTAATTTTTTTGTCAGGACCAATAATAAACACAGATCGAACAGTTTGGTTATCTGCAGCAGTACGTCCAACACAGCTACCTTCTGTAGAAGCAGGTAACATGTCGTACAACTTAGCAATTCTAAGTTCTGTATCTGCAATAAGTGGATAATTAGGACGGAAACCTGTCACTTCGGCAATATCTTTAATCCAAGAGATATGATCTTCAACAGGATCAACACTAAGTCCAATGACTTTTGTATTGCGTTTACTAAATTCCGGCTCTAATTCGGCAAGTGCACCAAGTTCTGTAGTACAGACTGGTGTGAAATCTTTTGGATGTGAAAATAATATAGCCCATCCATCTCCAACCCAATTATGAAATTCAATTTCTCCTTGAGTAGTTTCTGCTTTAAAATCAGGTGCGACGTCATTTATTCTAAGCGACATCGTAATCTTCTCCGATTATATTTTCTTTTATGTTATTTGGTATCATTTTATAACCCCGTTATAATTATTATGCCGTTGTATATATAAAGATTATGTAAATATATTAAAAATATTCAAAGATCATAGAAATAATTTGAGAAAAAATTATCTCATAGATTTAAAGGAAGATTTGAAAGATTAAATTATAAATAATGAAAATTCTAGTAACTGGAGCAAGCGGATTTATTGGCAAAAAACTTGTGTCATTTCTATTAGAGAAGAACTTGTCTGTACGACTAATGTCTAGGAACTTAGAGAGTTTAAATAATTTTGAACATAATAATTTAGAAAAAATTAAAGCTGACGCAACAAATTATAATCAAGTACGGAATGCACTAAAGGGAGTAGATGTCGCATATTATTTGATTCATTCAATGGAAGGTAAATCAAAAGATTGGGATAAATTTGCGGAGCTTGATAAAAAGATTGCAAAGAATTTTGCAGACGCTGCAACAGAATGTAATGTAAAAAGAATAATTTATGTTGGAGGCTTGACAAGTAATCCAGACTCTGAAATGTCTAAACATATGTCAAGTAGAAAAGAAGTTGGGGAGATCTTAAAGACTTCCAAGGCAAAAGTTACGGTATTTCGTGCATCGGTAATATTAGGTAAAGGTGGCGGAGGCTTTGAAATGATGAGATACCTGGTAGAAAGACTACCTGTAATGATCTGTCCAAAATGGGTTTTGACTAAATTACAGCCAATATACATTGACGATGTAATACAATATCTATATGAAAGTCTGAATGTTAAAGCAACAGAAGGAAAAACGTTCGATATTGGAGGTCCAGATATATTGGATTATAGAGAAATGATGAAAGCTTACGGAAAAATGAATAACAAATCTATAATTATGATAATTATACCATTTCTAAGTCTGAAATTCACTTCATATTGGGTAGATCTAGTTACTCCAATCAAAGCTTCGTTAGCTAGACCATTAGTAGAAGGATTAAAAGATGAATCAATAATGACTGAAAAAGCTATAAGGGAATTAATACCGATTCAACTAAAAGGAGTAGATGAATCGTTAAAGTTATCAGTTTACGAAGATGAAAAACATGAATTCACAAAGAAGGAGATGTATCTTTCATATTTGCTATTAATATTAGGAATTATAGGAATTAGTCATTATTTTGTTGATCAAAGATTAATGATGATGTTACCTATTGCAGGAACGGCAACTTTGATTTGGTTGACAATAATTGGAACTGGATATTATTTCATAAAAAAGAGAGCAAGGTTGGGTTCGTTATTGGCAGGAATTGCAGGATGGACTGCGGCATTATTTTGGTTGGCAGATAGCATGTATTTAATTTCTTATTTACCAACAATCGGATCATATCCAATTAGCAAAGGAATAGCAATATTAGAAAGCTATCCTAATGTGAATACTTCGGTATTAAATATAATAGGACTGTTTGTACTTGCGGTATTATTAGTAGTAGCACATTTTACATTTTACGATAAAGAGTTATACACGAAACACAATTCGTAAAATTGTTTTTTCATATTGTGTATTTTTTTGTTCATTGTTTATAACTTGTCTAGAAATCGATTACTAGTGCTAACAATAAAGACTAGTGTCCAATAGTATAAATATAATGACTACAAAATCTAATTAAAATGGTATACATTAGAAATAAACGAGTTAAAGGAACACAATATGCATATTTAGTAAAAAGTGTCTGGGATAAAGAAAAGAAAATTTCAAAGCAAGAAACAATAAAATATCTTGGTAGAACTAATAAAATATCATTAAGTAATATACCTGTAGAATTTAGAAATCATCCAAATGTAAAAAAATTCATTGGAAGAGAATATACTGAAAAGAAACAAAACTATAATAAATTTGTAGAAAAAACACAAAAGGAACTCTTTCAGAAATTATCTGGATCAGGACCAATAGATTATGCAAAGATATACGACGATTATAAAAAAGATTTCACAATAACAGAATTTTATGATAAGATTATTAAACAAATTTTATATGAAGTGGGAGATTTATGGAATACTAATCAACTGCCTATTGGAACAGAACATGTAATCAGTAATAGATTGCTTAGTCTGCTAGTTAATCAACGTAAACATCGTAAGAAAACAACAGCAAAGAAAGGAAAAAATAAAATACTAATCTGTAATCCATCAGGTGAACAACATAATGTAGCGTGCAATATGTTAGAATCAGTATTAAGCGACAAAGGTTATAATGTATTTAACATGTCACCGTCAACGCCAAGCAAAGATGTGCATAAATATATTACAGACATCCAACCTGATCTAGTATTAGTATCAATAACACTACCAGACAACTTACAAACTGGAAGGAAATTAGTCAAACGTATTCTAGATGATCGAAAAACATCCGTATTAGTAGGTGGGCAAGCAATTAATGAAAAAAATGTACACATGTTTAAACCAGCAGAAGTAATAATACAAGATACGAGTTTAGACAATAGTCTTAAAGAAATAAAAAATATGTTAAGAAAATAATACAGCTAAATAATTAAAAACAATATCAACAACATCAATCTTTCCTTTCCAAGGGACAAGCATTAAAAGTATAAATAAAGAAATGGGGACGGCAGGATTTGAACCCACGATCTCCCGGTCACTGCTGCTCCAAAGGTACATCATCCGTTACGTCAGTCAACCTAAGTTTTTACTATTAGCTTCTGGAGCCGTTAGCGGCACAATGTGCTGACGCCATAACCGAGCTAGGCTACGTCCCCTATTTCTAAAATCAATATTCAAGTTATAATATATATTAGCTGTATTTTGTTTAAATTAATAAATTTCCAGAAGAATCTATTTCTCCTTTTTTAATACGAGTAGAAGAGATAGGATAACCGTCTTTAGCATTTATAATATCTACAATCTCACTAATAATTGCTGATAAACCATTTAAAGTCCTAGTACGATTTAACGATTCAAGACGATGATGATTTTCAGTAGTCAATACAATAATATCAATGTCATATAAAAAACTCGCAGGACCAAAATAATCTTCTAATTTAAATATTTCAAATTTATGATTAGGAAATTTAAATTTTACAAAATTTTCCAAATTTCGAACACGTAAATTATAGTCATTCGAAGTAGTTTTATTGAGTTTGGAAACAAAATTATCTGAAGTAATACCAATAACAACATAACTAGATAATTCAAAGGTTCTTTCTAAGAGACGTTTATGACCTAAATGTAAAATATCAAATGTTCCTCCCACTGCCGCTTTTTTGTATTTATACATTATTGTAATAAGAACTTGTTTAGATTTAGATTTATCTTAATTCAAATATCCAGTATATCTTTTATTATGGTAAATAAAATAATTAGTAAATGATAAATGAACTTGGAATAGACGAGAGATTTATAAAATCAGGGAGTATAGCAGCAAAAGTTAGAGATTATTTTAAAAATAAAGATCTAGTCGGAATGACAGTAAATCAAGTTTGTACTGAAGTTGAAGATATGACAAGAAAACTTGGTGCAGAACCAGGTTTTCCATGTGGAGTCTCGATAAACAGTATAACAGCACATTACAGTGGTGAATTATTCGATGAACAAATAATTCAAAATAATGATGTAATCAAACTTGATCTTGGTGCACATATAGATGGATATGTTGCAGATACTGCTACAACAATATGTTATAATCCAGAATACCAAGAATTAACTTTAGCAACTGAAACTGCACTTAATGAAGCAATTCGAAGTGTCAAAAACAAAATTTCTTCTTCCGAGATTGGGAAAATTATATCAAATACTGCAAAAAAATTTGGATTTAAACCAATAGAAAACCTTTCAGGACATTCAATTGAGAGATTTAAGATACATGCAGGAGTATCAATACCAAATGTATGGACGCCATTTGGATCTAGTTTAAAGACAGGCAATGTATATGCAATTGAACCATTCTTAACAGTAAATAATGGTTCAGGATACGTTGTTGATGGGAAAACAAAAACCATTTACATGTTATTAAAAAGGAAAAAAACCGGTGATAAAAAACTGGATGAATTCACCGAGAAAATTTGGAACAGTAGAAACACACTGCCTTTTTCTCCCAGATGGTACTTGGACGATTATAAAAAAGAAGAACTTGATAAAATATTAGATAAACTCGTATCAAAAAAGATTATGAGAGTTTATCCCGAATTGTTAGAGGCAAATGGTTCGGTAGTAGCGCAATTTGAACATACAATAACACCAACAGAGAATGGAGTAATAGTATTAACAAAAACTTAATTCTTTTTCTTAGGTTCGCCATAAATCAAAGAAATCATGAGTTTTTCATTACAATCTTTACAATCACTCGTCAATTTATGAACAATATCTCCTTCAGTAAATTCTCGTTTAGTTTGTTTTTTACATTTAGTACATTGTTCAATTGTATAGACCACTAATATTGGACTTTTTTTATCAGGAGCTCCCATTATTGGTAAAGACATCTATTGAATCACACCCACAGTATTTCCAACACCAACGATTATCACAGTATCGGTTTTTTCTGTTTTTTCTTCAATAATTCTATCAATAACGTCATGAACAGGCTTGACGCTTTCTGCAATTTCTTTTCTCATAACAGATATAGCTTCAACAATAGTTTGTTTTACTACTATTGCATAAATTGGAATATTATTTTGCGTTGCAGATTCTTCGATTTTAAACCTATCAACGCCAATTCCTCCAATTGCAGCTCCGATTCCCTCTGCTATTTCCCCTGTTTTTTCTCCTTCTAATTTCAAAGCAGCATCAATCATAATCAAAAGAGAAGGTTTTTGTTTTTCTATCAATTCCTTTACAGCGTTACCTGGTTGTCCAACAGTACCAGCAGGTCCTTTAGCGGTTACTAATACAACTTTACGGTCTAAAATAGTAGATTCTGCATAAACTGTATCTATCGCGATATCATGTTTTTCTTTTTCAAGCATTAATTTTCCAACAATCAGAGGTCCAATTGCATCTCCAACTGGTTGATTTTTTTTAAAAGCAAGCATTGCTTTGTTTAATGCGTCAGCTTGTAACATGAGAAATGGGAGAATCATCTGAAGTTGAGCTAAAATAATAAGACTTTTTGCCTTTTTACCAACCAAATAAAAATGCCGTACGATTTTATAAACAAAATTAAAAGATGTTGCTATTTCAATTACGTTTTCAACAGAATTAGCTTTTAGTGTATCTAATTCCGGAATCATTTTTTTAATTTCACTTCTCATTCTTTCATCTCGTGTAGTCATAAGATGATCAAGTTTGTTAATAACTCCTGCAGGGTCCAAATCAACAGGCATAATTGTAAAATATTCTAAGAATGAGTCAAGACGTTTTACAATTTCATCTTTGTTATCCACACCTTGGGTAATATGCTCAATAGTTTCCTCTCTACTCTTTTCCTTCATTTCTTTAAGTCGACCAACAGACTTTGATACATCATTAAGTATCAACCAAGTTTGAAGTTTTTGTCCGTATAAAATTAGCAAAGCTAACGGTAAATAAATTATAACGAGATTAATTAGTGGATTCTCGGTTATTTGAGCACCAGCGCCTAATATTAAACTAAATTCCAACAAATCAACTCTCTAGATCATATAAAATATGTTTGCACTAGAAAATAAGGATTATTAGTAAAATTAATGTGCCGGCACCATTGCTTCACGAGACCGTTAGGACCTCACTAACACACTGGCGTCGACGGTCTTAACTTCTGGGTTCGGAATGGGACCAGGTGGAACCCCGTCGCTATGGCCGGCAACAAGTAATAATAAAAATTACACATAGATTAACTTTATCATCAATTACACAATAAAATCATATTAACGAAAAGAAACTTAGTAAATCAAGGTGAGATATTGGAGGATTATGCGGTAACGCCATGGGAAGTAAAGGGAAACATGGATTATGACAAACTAGTAAGAGATTTTGGAACGTCTTACATTGAAGAAGATTTGTTGAATAAAATAAAAAAGCATACGGGAGAACTTCATTTTATGTTAAGAAGAAAGGTATTTTTTAGTCATAGAGACTTAACTTGGATAATCGATAGATACGAAGCAGGAGAAAAATTTTTCCTTTATACAGGTAGAGGACCATCCGGGAATACTCATTTAGGGCATTTACTACCTTGGATATTTACACAACACCTGCAAGAAAAATTTGGTGCTGAATTATATTTTCAAATTACAGATGATGAAAAATATATGCATGATAGAAACTTAACTAGTAAACAGGTTTCTGAATTTTCATATGAAAACATTTTAGATATAATAGCACTTGGTTTTGATCCAAAAAAAACATTCATTTTTAAAAATACTGAATATATAAAGAAAATGTATAAAATATCTATAGATATAGCAAAACATGTAACATTTTCCACTGCAAAAGGTATATTTGGTTTTAAAAATAGTTCAAACATCGGAATGATTTTCTTTCCTGCACTACAAGCTGCAACATGTTTCCTACCTTGTGTTTTAAAGGAAAAAAATATACCATGTTTAATTCCTGCAGCAATAGATCAAGATGATTATTGGAGAGGAATAGCAAGAGAAATTGCACCAAAACTAGGATACTATAAACCTGCACAAATCCATTCAAAATTTTTACCTGGATTGCAAAAAGGTGGAAAAATGAGTGCGTCTCAACCAAACACTGCAATTTTTACTACAGATGATCTTGAAGTCGCAGAAAAGAAAATAAAAAATGCGTTTACAGGAGGAAAAAATACAATAGAAGAACATAGAAAATTTGGAGGAGAACCAGAAATAGATAGTGCATTTCAATATCTCAATATGTTGTTGGAAAAAGATGATAAACGAATGGAAGAAATAGAAAAAGACTACAGGGCGGGAAATTTATTATCAGGTGAATTAAAGGAAATTGCTATCGAAAAAACAAAAGAATTTTTAAAAGAACATCAACGAAAGAGAAAAGCGGCCGAGAAAATTTTCGATAAATTTATTTTAAAAGATTAGGTGTTATAAGTGCCAGATATGAATCCAGAAAATTTTCATTTGTTAGAAAAGAAAGTACTGAAAGTATTACGTTCAAAGAATTTAGCAGATTTAGAACAAATAGTTAACGAATCGGATCTAACTATAGATCAAATTAGACGATCTATAGAATGGTTAAAAGAGAAGAAACTTGTAGATCTAGAAATTAAAGAAGAGAAAACAATATCATTAGGAAAAGAAGGTAAAAAAGCAAAGGAAAATGGATTACCTGAGAAAAGACTTGTTGACAAATTAAATAATGATGAAAAGATAGAATTAGAAAAATTATTCGCTAGATCAGACTTGGAACAAGATGAATTATCTGCGGCGCTTGGATATGCAAGAGCTGAAAAATGGATTACAATTTTTAAAGAAAATAATACAATAATGATAAAGAAAGATAATAATATTCCTAAATCGAAATTAGAAGAAATATTAAATAAAATTTCAGATCAGATGCACTTGACAAATTTTACGGAAGATGAAAGAAAAGTACTCAGGGTAATGTCAAAAAGACCAGATTATATAGTTGAAGAATTAACTAAAAAAGTCAAAGTAAGAATTACTGAAACTGGACTAAAAATTTCGGAAAAGATAGGAGACGAAGATTATACTGATGTTCTTACGCCAAAGCTATTAGAATCAGGAGAATGGCGCAATGTAAATTTCAGACCATTAAATGTTGAATCTGCATCTCCAAATATCTACTCGGGAAGAAAACACCCAATCAGAATATTTATTGATGAAGTAAGAGAAATTTTTGTGTCTTTAGGATTTCAGGAAGTTGAAGGTCCAATTGTACAATCTTCATTTTGGAATTTTGATGCATTATTCACTCCACAAGACCATTCTGCAAGAGATATTCAAGATACATTTTATCTTGATAAGGAAGAGTCAACATTGGATATTGATAAACAGATATTAAATAATGTATCAAACGTACATGAAAACGGATCAGAAACAGGATCAGAAGGATGGGGATATAAATGGAATGTAGAACTTGCAAAAAAGATGGTAATAAGAACTCATACTACATGTGTGTCAGTTAGACATTTAGCAGACAATAAACCTGTTGAAGATAGAGTATTTTCAGTTGGAAGAGTATTTAGAAATGAGAAAGTCACATTTAAGAATCTAGTAGAATTCCATCAGATTGAAGGAATAGTTGTGGGAGATAAAGTAACATTAAGAGATTTAATGGGATTACTTACAAAATTCTATAATAAATTAGGGTTTAATAAGATAAAGTTTTGGCCTTCATTTTTTCCTTATACGGAACCGTCATTACAATCTATGGTTTATCATGAAGGATTATCAAAATGGATAGAATTAGGAGGTATGGGAATATTTAGACCTGAAGTTACAAAACCACTAGGAGTAAATAATCCTGTGTTAGCTTGGGGAAGTGGACTAGAAAGACTAGTTATGTTAAGATATGGAATAGATGACGTAAGGAAACTTTATGAAAATGACTTGGATTGGTTAAGAGGAGTTCCATTATGCCCGTAGTTACAGTATATTTTGATAGATTATTTTCTATGTTAAAAGGTGAAATATCTAAAAATGAACTGGTTGACATAATACCATATTTAGGACTAGATATTGAGGAGAAAACAGAACAGTATATAAAAATAGAATATAATCCAAATAGACCAGATTATTCTACAGATTATGGCCTTGCAAGAGCTCTAAATAGTTTTTTAGATTTTGAAAAAGAATTTCCTCGATATAATGTAACTGATGGAGATGTAGATATACATGTTGATAAATCGATTGAAAGAGTAAGACCGTATATTGTAGCAGTAGTTATCAAGGGGATTAAATTAGATGATGAATCAATCAGACAAATAATAACTATGCAAGAGGATCTTCATAATGGAATAGGAAGAAAGAGAAAGAAGGTTTCAATAGGAATTCATAACTTTGATGTTATTAAAGCTCCTATAGAATACATTACAGTAGATGAATCATTTTCATTTATTCCATTAACAAAAAATAAACAAATGACAATAAGGGAAATATTAAATTCCGAAATTGGTGGAAAATATTCTAAAATACTATCAGAACACAAATTATACCCAATACTCAGAGATGCAAATAAAGAAGTATTGTCGTTTCCTCCAATAATTAATGGAGATTTGACAAAATTAGATTCAAAAACAACTAATCTGTTTATTGATGTAACAGGTACAGAACTAGCAGCTGTAAACAATGCACTATCTATATTATTTACAGCATTAAGCGATGCAGGTGGCAGTATACATTCTGTAAAAATAAGTTATGATAACAGAACGGAGACAACGCCAGAAATTCCGGATAAAGTATTTAAAGTTAAATTATCTTATGCAAAATCCCTTCTAGGTTTAGAATTATCAGGAAAAGAAGTAGTAGAATATTTGAGAAGATGTAGAATGTTGGCTGAAATAGATGAAGATATAATAAAAATAAAAACACAGCCATTTAGGTTTGACTTGATACATCCCGTAGATTTAGTAGAAGAAATCGGATTAGGTTATGGGATACAAAATTTACAACCGACACTACCAGGATCTAATATGACGGGAGGATTTGATAAAAAACAGCAATTATTGACACAAACAAGAGATGTATTGACTGGATTGGGATTAATTGAGATTATGACTATAGGCCTAATTAGTCAAGAGATATTAGATAAATCCAATATAGAAAATAAGGACATTATCAAAGTAGTGGATACAAAAAGCATAGAACATGAAATATTGAAAAATTCAAACATACCTGGAATTCTTAAGACATTCTCAAGAAATATTCATAAAAAATATCCTCAACGTATTTTTGAAATCTCAAAAATTTTTCTAAAAGATAATAATACGATCAAAGAGCAATATAATTTAACAGTAGGATTAGCACATGCAACAGTAAACTTTACTGAAGCAAGTTCATACCTAAACGCAGTGGGTAAACAATTATTTAATATAGACTTTCGAACAGCGGCAAGTGAAAATGAAGTATTTTTGAAAGGAAGGGTTGCAAACATCTTTAATGGAAAAACACATATAGGAATAATAGGTGAGATTCATCCCCAAATATTAGAGAATTTTGCAATACGAACACCTGTTGTATTATTTGATATCAATTTAGAGGAATTATTAAGAGAAAAGCTATTCTGAAATAATGGAAACTTTGTTCATCACAACTCTATCATGTGGATTGTCGTTTCCATCTCTAGGCATACTAACAATCTTATCAACAACATCCATACCTTCAACAACTTCGCCAAAAATTGAATACTGTCCATCAAGAAAATGTGAATCAGCTACAACGATAAAGAACTGAGAACCGGCACTATTGATGTCTTGACTACGTGCCATAGATAACATTCCTCGATTATGTTTCAATGTTTGACTAAATTCTGCATTAACAACTGTATTAGGGCCTTTTGCAGAATGACCTCCCATACCATGTGTACGTCGATCTTCGTTTCTAGAATTAGGGTCTCCGCCTTGTATCATAAACCCGGGGATAATGCGATGAAAAGTAGTTCCGTCATAATATCCTTGGCCAGCTAATTGTACGAAATTATCAACATGTCCTGGAGCAGCATCGGCATAAAGTTGTATAACAATATTGCCAAAGTCAGTTTCTATAACAGCTTTTGGTCCTTCCATACTATTACTCGAGGAAATAAAGCCGTCATCACTATTAAAGATAAAATTTGCTCCAACGAGTAGAATAATACCTATAACAGCAGTAACAATAATCCTATTATTTCCTTTTAGCATGAATCAGATTAATATATAAGATTCTTAAAGATTTCTTTTTAAAAAGACAAATAAATCATCGTATGAAAATATTATTGTGGTCATAAAGACACTGTGACGGCCAATTATGAATAAGTGTGTAAAATACGTTAATGATTTATTGGCCACCCAGCGGTGTGACAGATCATAAATAGCCCCGAGTTAAGAGGAATGGTAAGGAAAGGTATTGAACCAACCAATGATCTATGTCAGTCAGAGGCGGGGCATAATAAATATTAAAAAGGTAACGTGAGTTTAAATGTTGGGAGGATTATAAAAAAAATGAGCAAGAGTAATTTGAATAGAGAAGAATTAATACGTATATTAGAAATAAAGTCTAAAAGCTATATTTCAAGTTTTGATAAAGCATTACTCAAAGTTTTCGACGGACATAGTTGGTCAAGTTTTCATGAACCTTTAATGTATGCCACACATGGTGGAAAAAGAATAAGACCTTTGATTTTAATGTTGTCTGCAGAATCTGTCGGAGTACCAGCGGGCAAAACAGATCTCGCTTCAGTAGCAGTTGAATTGTTACATACAGAATCAATTATACATGATGATATAATTGATGAACAAATAAAAAGACGTGACAGAGATTCGTTTCATAAACGTTATGGAAATAATACTTCTATTCTAACAGCAGACTTTGTATTTGGAATTATTTTAGAGATTGCATCGAGATATAATGATCCACGAATTGCAAAAGAACTTTCACTAGCAGCAATAAGAATGTGTGAAGGAGAACAAAGAGAATTAGGAGTAAACTTAAGAAAAGTTTCGTGGGTTGAATACCTAACAATAATTAGTGAGAAAACAGCGGCATTATTCCAAACATCAGCAAAGCTAGGAGCAATAATTGGAGGAGGAAACGAAGAAGAAATTGATAGTTTAGCTGGTTTTGGATTAAATTTAGGAATTGCATATCAGATTCATGATGATATTTTAGATTGGAATGAAGACGCTAAATTTACCAACAATATAAAAACAAATGATCTAAATGATGAAAAACATGTAAATTTGAAAAAATTAAGAGAAATGGCCAATGTTTATGCAGAAAATGCAAAGAAACATCTAACAATTATCAAAGATTGTGAACAAAAAAAGTTTCTTAATGATTTAGCAGACTTTACAATTAGACGGGATTTTTAGTAAAAAAAGATATAGTAATATCATTAGTCAGATCGTATAGTAGATTTGGAAATATTCCAGTGAAAACTATTATGATAGAAGCAAAAACTAGAACTGAGACAAATGTAAGTGGTTCTTGGATTTTTTTGAGTGTGGTCTCATCCATATACATTCTTTTTATAACAAGTAAATAATACGCTACAGAAATTGCACTATTAACTAATCCAGCGAGAGCAAGCCAAGCATATCCTGCGTCAACTGCAGCTGCAAACAGCACTAATTTACTCCAGAAACCATTCAGTGGAGGAATTCCTGCCAAGCCCAATAATGATAATGCTAAACAAAAAGAAGTAATGGGCATTATTTTTGAAAGACCGTTATAATTAGATAAATCACTACCAGAAGTTTTCAATCTAACTAAAGCAGCTGCAAGAAAAGCAGAAGCTTGTAGTACAGCATGGTTGAAAGAATGATATAATAAACCAGTCAGTCCTAGATCGGTATACGGCAACACTACTATACCTATAAGAAGATATCCTGCTTGTGCAATGCTTGAATATGCCAGCATTCTTGTGATTGATTTTTGAGTAAGTGCAGCAAGATTGCCAAGAGTCATTGTTACCAAAGCAACGATAGACAGTGCAAGCGATAGATCAAAATAGAATAATGGGAATATAACTGCAAATATTCTTATTGCCGCGGCAAATCCAGCTTTCTTTGTAGCGGCAGATAATAATGCACTAACAGTTGTAGGTGAACCCTCATAGGTATCTGGAATCCACATATGGAATGGAACAATTGATAATTTAAGTCCGAGACCTGCAAGCATCGAGATAGTAGAAAATACGACAAACGGAAGCATATCAGGAGAGAGAGAAGTAAGAGATTGTGAGATTATGTCGAGGTTAGTTGAACCTGTTATTCCGAACATGATTGATA